>Ga0213824_1000037_pt1 | contig 121875 bp, 190 predicted proteins | sample MC6MC0906MG_FD_179892 | JGI IMG/M metagenome (GOLD analysis project Ga0213824, IMG submission 179892) | Enriched soil aggregate microbial communities from Iowa State University, Ames, United States - MC6-MC0906-MG | ecosystem: Environmental > Terrestrial > Soil > Unclassified | place: USA...
AATTCTGCAAATGCTTCAGATACTATTTTCGCCTGTTTGCTGATCTCATCAAAGTAGTTAATTTTAATATCAAATTCTTGTTTTACTTTTATTAAACCATTTATATCTTCCGTAACTACAGGAGAACGCCCCATTATAGAAGATATAACTTCATTTAAGTCATCTGAAGCACTGTCATCACTAGCTTTGTCACCCTTGATATCAGACAATCCAACTTTAAGCATCATACGAATTTCCCCATCCTTGTTGATATAAATATTTGAGAATAAATTATCCAACATTTGTTTCTTCACTCCTATTGGCGCACTATCAAATACATGTCCAAACTTTATAGCTAATTCCATAAACTCTTCAATGTTAAATGCCTCACCTTGATCTTGAATAGATTTTTCTTCTAATGTCGAATAAAATTCTTTCATATCATTCAATTCATGTAAAAGCACTTTTTGCTTTTTCAAATAAACAACTTGCAAATCTAAGTCATCATCTAATTCAGATACAAGTTCAGTAATGTTATCCAATTTTGTTTTTAATTTATCGATATCCTTTTTTACTTTGTCTGCTTCAGAGGTGTAAGTAAATTTATCTGCTTCTAATTTTAGTTTTATTGTTTCTATCATATCTGGTTTAATTAAATGTTGAATTTTATCTTTAGCAATATCAACAATGATTTTCTCTAAAACTTCTTTTCTATACAAGGTATTATGTGGACAATTTTCTTTCCTTGATGATCGTTTATTACGACAAGTATAATAAGAAAATTGTTTTTTAGTACCTTTGGGCTGAGATGTGACAACAGTCATTCGCTCTCCACATTCAGAACAGTACACTAATCCTGATAGTAAAAATTGAGTATTTAGTGATACTCTTTCTTTTGTACCTGATTTTCTTTTTTCATAAGCATCATTAATCTTCTTCTGTCTCACTTCTGAACGACAAACTTCAATTAGCTCCGACTTCTCAATTACACGATCTAAATCGGGATTCATTTTACTTTCATACGAAAAGTGACCTGTATAAATTGGATTAAAAAGTATGGTATGAATATTTTTGTGATTCCATTCATCTACTGTAGACTCTTCTATTCGTATAGGTTTAGGTATTGGTTCAGCAAGTTGATTTTTACCTCTAATTTTCCCACCATTAAGATATTTTGCAATTGAAAGCATACCTATTCCTTCTAAATATAAATCTTCTACTAATTCAATTGTTTCTTTCGCTCTTGGTAGTAATTCTAATTTATATTCTCCTTTCCCAAACGTATATCCTATTGGTGCGCTTCCACCTGTAAACTCTCCCTTTTTAGCTTTCATCAGCATGGTATCAGAGACACGAGTTGCAGTTGTAGCACTTTCCATTTCTGCAACCATAGACATAACAACTTCCATCATTTTAGATGCTCCTGCAAACTTAAACGCTTCTAAATCTACCTGTTGTTCACCTGAAGCAGATAGATAAATATCTACATTGTAGTCTGCTAGAAATTGGAGAAACCCTATATACTCCATTGTGTTACGGAACATTCTATCTCGTTTATATGCAATAACATAATTAATTTTCCCATCTCTTATGTCTTGCATTAACTCTTGAATAACATTTCGATTCTCAATTCTTACCTTTCTAGCTGAAACCCCTTCTTCTACATACGGTTTATAAATTAAGCCCTTGATTTGTTTTGCATGGTTGTTTGCAAGATCCATTTGCATCTCTAGAGAGTCACCATCTTCAACTTGCATGTCAGTAGATACTCGTATTAATACTGCAATTGTGATTGTATTCTGTTCGATGACATTAGAGTTCTTTAATGTTTTGTTATATTTATTTTTAGTCGAAAACAAAGTCATAATACTACAGCTCCACATTTTATATTTTCTATAACCATTGATTATATTTTATAATAACTAGTAAAAAAATCAAGAAATGACCGAGGTATCTCTTGATTTTTCTATATTAATTCTTATATGTATTATTTTTAATATAAGATACGAATAAATCTATGATATTATCTTCTAATTGTTTTCTATTTTTTTTAGCTTCATCGGTATAAGTAAACTCTATACCTTTAACAGTTGGGATACTTCGTACCTTTATACCTTCAAATTCATGCATTCTCTCCAACTACATCATCCTTTCTTACATAATTGATAAACTCAAACTTTAATCCATTTTCTTCATGTTCTTCGCTATGTATTTTCTTAAATTGTTGTTTAACTTGTTCAAATGGAAAGTGTGTATCACCTTTTTTATTGTCATGTATGTATGTTATATAAACTTTATCCGCAAATGGTAATGCTTGTTCATATAACGACTTTCCTCCACAAATCCATAAATCCTTGTCTTGGCTTCCTGTGTTTAAATAATGGTTTAATACTTTATCAAATGAAGATTCAACAACTACTCCTTTAGGTGCTTTATAATTCTTATTTGAAGTTAATACTACATTTACACGCTTATCTAATGGCTCTGGTAATTCTTCAAATGTCCGTTTACCCATTAAACATATATTAGGATGTCCACTATTATTTTGAGTAAGCTGTTTAAAACGTTGTAGATCCTTTTTGATCCTATATAGTAAATGTCCATTCTTGCCTATGGAATTTGTTTCATTTATTGCTGTAATAATATTTATAGACATGAACTCCTCCTACTTATAATTGACTTCATACGTGACTCAGTAGTAGAATCAAGGTGTGACTAAACCGAATTTTCCTGATTCACTTCTAAGTCATGTATGAGTGAGTGTCCTACTGACGTTCGCTCTTTTTTTTATTTTTTCTTGGCATGAATGATTTGCTTGTTATTATATACGGTAACTACTTCCCATCCTTCAGATTTCAGTTGTTCAACCTCACTATAAGTTTTGTAATTATAGTAGATATGTTTTTCTTTTGTTGACAATGAAGACACTATTACTGCAAAACCTAATATTCCAATGCCTATACATATAATTATTTTTGAAATAGAACAATCTTTAAAATAAACGCTCATTGGGATTATTATAATTAGTAATAAAACTGCCACTACCACCATCCATAAGTAAGGATTAACTATCCATTCATTAATTACCAATTAGCACTACTTCCTTTTTTGTTTGTATGATCACACAGCTAAATCAAATTTAAGTTGTGGCAAGATTGGATTATAACCAACCAACTCAAAATCCTTTTCTGAAATGTCATAAAAATTAGTACCGTCTGGGACATTTAAAATTAACTTAGGTTGAGATTGAACTTCTCTAGATTTTAATTCTTCTACTCGTTTCAACATTTCTATAGCGTTATCAGAGTGCTTGTCGTAGATATGGAGGTTTTGAGTTAGCATATTAAACTTACCAACTTTCATTGAAGTGTGTTTAGCTATCATCATTTGAAACGCTAAATATTGCATCCTATTTATGTGTCCTGCTGTTAGGTAATCACTGCTACGAGATGTTAATGTCATATCTAAAAAGAGGTCATCTTTTACTTTTCTTACTGTAAACATAGATTGGTAGCAACATGGGTTCAAACCATCGGATTCCTTAAAATCCTCATTCTGCCACATGGATAAGATATGTCTACGACCAAACTTGTTATTCATTAAACCGTCTAATAAATTATTCATTAAGTCATATTTCTTCACAGTTGCACCATATCTAATACCTATTGAATCATCTCCGATATCAAATTCATTCCACCAGTTAATATTGTAATTGTCGCGTAGTAGCTTCAAATCGTTACTTTGATCCTTATAAATCCATTCAATTTCTCTAATGGCACTTTTAATCACAATTGGACGTAATTCTGTAATAGGTGTCTCACCTTTTGAGATATCATATGTTTCAAATACTGGACTGATAAATACGCTATATGCAGGAGTTCCGTCTTTCCATTTAGGTCTAGGATTATTGTCCATACATCCTTCATTAGCCAATCTAGTTAAGTTTTCAATCAGATACTTTTCTGCTTTATTTAATTCGGTCAACATAATCTCTCCTTATAAATAAAAGTGAGAGTAGAAATTAATCCACTCTCATATTGAATTATGTATTTTATTTATTAAAAAGCTTCTTCAATGCCTTTTTAAGCTTACCCTTCTTCTTTTTAGGCGTTTCTTTAACCAATTCTGTTGCAATAACTTCAATAGTTTCTTCCTCTTTAGTCAATACGTCTTCTGTAACGTTTACAACTTCCTCTTCAACTTTTTCTACAGGTTTATTAAATGTTACAAACTTAGAGTTATAGCGTTCATTGCCTACTCCATAATAATCCTCAAATGACAATACTCCCGTACCGTTATATTGTGGTACAAATACTTCTCCGTTTTGTTTAGCTGCTAGCTTACGTTCTTTTCGTAATTTTTTCATTAAATCAAACCCCTCTTTAGTTATGTATTTTAAATAATATCCATGTTTTATTGAAATTTAGTGATACAAATATGATATTAATATCACTAAATATCCCAAAATATCATATATACGATACTGATTTTACTTAGTTAAACTATTGTTAATTTGACGTTGAATTTCTTCTTTAATTTTATCTTCAGGAGTCCAAAAATCAGGTGATTTTAGTATCTTACCATCTTCACGATATTCAGCATATTTAGATCCATCTTCGGCTGTAAATAATTTACTCATATTAGCTGCCTGTACAATATTAAATACTGGTTCTTCATCTACTCCAATTTCAACAAATGATCCTTTTACAAAATAATCTGTATCTGTTAAAGCATCCGCTTGAGCAACTACTCGTTCAACATCGTCATTGATATACTCTTCCTTTGAAGACTTCTTATATGCTTTCTCTAACCCTTGAATAAATAAACTAAAAGCTAAATCAAATTCATTTTCATCTTTCGCAGAAGCATGTAGGAATTCTACGATTTCTTCGCCTGTCCACACTGAACGATTAATTGCTCGATCTAAATTCATTGGTTTAGGTGTATCAGAAATAGGATGATTGAATGCTAGATGAAAATCTTTTACATGATTTTGTAGTTTGTTTGTGAAATGCGTCATTATTCTTTATTTCCCCTTTTAATTTAAGTTTGAAAAGTCAAATGTGTCATCGTTAATTGGTACTACCTTAGCTTTAGCATAAGTAGCTCCCTTTTGTGAAAAGAAGTCATATGTACTTCCTTCGTTACGAATACCATTCATTACAACAGGATTAACTTCCTCATCTGGGAACATAGTATCTAATCCAAGATTCATTAAGGCTTTGTTAGCATTGTATCTTACATAAGCTTTAACATCGGGACTCAATCCTGTTTCTGCATAAATATCATCAGTGTACTTCACTTCATTTTGATATAAGTCTAGTAACAATTCATATCCCCATACTTTTAATTCGTTTTGCTTTTCAGTGTCAAACTTGCTGAAAATACCTTGTGCAAAAAACCCAACAGCTACACCGTGTATAGATTCATCTCTTAATATAAGCGAAATTACCTCTGCGCTATTACGCAATACTCCTTGTCCACCTAAATATAATGGATAGAAGAATCCTGAATAAAATAAGAAGCTCTCCAACATTACTGAAGCAAACATAGCCTTCCATAATGATTCTTCATCATTTTCCTTAATAGATGTATATATGTCTGCAATTTTATTCGCCTTATATTGTAGAAATTCATTCTTTTTGATCCATTCAAAGATTTCATCTATTTCTTTGTTTGTACAAAGCGTAGTAAATATATAAGAATATGATTTAGCATGTATTGCTTCAAATGAATCAAAAACGGTTAATACAGCCTTTTCCTGCAAATCGTCGGTATAAGCAGCAACACGATTCATCCCTATATTTGTCTGAACGGTATCCAGTAAGGTTAAACCTGCAAACACTTTTTTGTATGTGTCTTGATGCTCAAAACTCTTCCACTGCTGAATATCTTTACTCACTGCAATTTCTTCAGGAAACCAAATTTGCTTCCATTGCTGATCCCAGAAAACTTGGGCAAGTTCACTCGATGCCTTATTCCAGTTGATTCCTTCAAGTGGTTTTTTAGTTAAATCATTTTCTTTTCCCATTATTCACCCTACCTCTTTTTATAACTTTATGTCTTTCACATTCTTCTATACTCATAAATGGGACACTATTTAATACTGCAAATTCCCCATGAAGTTTTTTTGCATAATGATTATACATATTGGCAGAAGCTACTTCTGAAGTAAAATGACCAACTAATAATTGTTTTTTATCCACCTGCAACCTTACTTGCCAATACTTATTTTTGCTTAAATATCTGACTCCTTTAAAATTAGAAGTTGCATTAGACCACTTAGGCTTACTTCTGTTGCACATATTTTGACTTCTTGTTGCTATTCTAAGATTTTTTCTTCTATTATCTAATCTTTTTCTATTTTTATGATCTACTATAAGATCTTCATTATCAGATGAGCATAGTAGTAGTCGGTGCAATCTAGCTATTTCATTATTACTCTCTGCAATAACAGCGTAACCATCAAATAGCTTCCATTTATGCTTGCTCACAAAGTCAAAATCTTCGTTATCAATAATAAAATATAGTTCACTGTTTTCAAGAGGATGTAATATCATATACTACAACTGACACACTCCTCTAAGCTTTGTAATCGTTGACGAACATAATAAACAGACTTAATCCCTTTAGTCCAAGCATAAATATAAACTTTAGCCAATTGTTCAGTTGTCCATTGGTCTGTTACATAAAGCGTCATCGAAATACCTTGGTCAACATGTTTTTGTGCCGCAGCGTATAAATCAATTAAGTTATAAGGGTTAACATCGTAAGATTCTTGATATAAATGCATGTTGTCATTAGTCATATACGGCATCGGATAAATTGTCCGACTATCAGCATAATCACGAATTTCTACACGCTCTGTAATAGGCGACATTGATGCTGTACAGCTTCGAATATAACTGATGCTTCCTGTAGGTGCAGTAGCATTTCTATATGCTGAAAATACCCCATGTTTCATCACATCTTCTTTAAGTTGCTTCCACATTTCAGAAGTGATAATTGGTACGTTACCTAGTGCTTTTTGTACTTTCATATTTGGCAACTTGTCTTCTTTGGAAACATATGTATCAAAGTATTTACCATTCGCATACTCACTCTTCTCAAATCCAAAGAACTGTTCACCTTTCTCTTTAGCTAATATCATGGAGGATTTAAGTGAGTAATAGTTTAATGCTTCCATGAAGAAATCTACAAATTGAAGGGAATCAGGAGAGCCGTACATGATATCTTGTGTTGCTAAATGTCCATGAAGGTTCATAACTCCCAAACCTACGGAATGCATTAAATTATTAGCTTTTGCAACAGATGGTACATTCACAATATTTGTCTTTGTTGTAACGTTTGTAAGCAATCTCATTGATGTGTCAACAAGATCTTCAAAATCACTTACTTTACTTGCTGCATGAATATCAATCGACCCTAAATTACACGACACATCTAACCCATATTCGTTAGGTTGATCTTGATCAGTGATAATACTTTTTTGTTGTAATTGTAGGATTTCCGTACAGAGGTTAGACATTTGTACTCGTCCAATACCCTTGAGTGGATGCACATCGTTTACATTATCATCAAAGATTTCAAAAGGATATCCTGATTCAAATTGTGCTTTTTTTACTTCAGTATATAAATTACGTGCATTTATACGTTTAATTTTTCGAATTCTAGGGTTATCTAGTAGCTCATAGTACATATCAGTAATACTGATTTCAGACATACGTTTACCATATTCCTTATGGATGTCATATGGGCTAAACAGAACAATATCCTTATCCTTTTTCATTAATTCAAAGAAAATGCTTGGTACAATTATTCCTGTTGATAATGTCGCTAGTCGAATTTTATCATCTGCGTTAGGTTTCTTTGATGAAATAAAGTTTTCAATATCTGCATGGAAAATATTCAAATAAACTACTCCTGAGCCATTTCGTTGTCCCATTTGGTTGGAATAACTAAATGAGTTTTCTAAAAGTTTAGCTACTGGAATAACACCACTTGCTCTATTGAGAATCTCCTTAATAGGATCACCTAAAGGTCGAAGGTCAGTTAGATTAACTCCAACTCCTCCACCTATTCTACTCAACTCTAGGCAGTATCCAATATTCTCTGCAATACTATTCATTGAATCATCCATTGATAATTTGAAACAACTCACTAATTCACCTCTAGCTTTTTTGCCACTATTTAAAGCTGTCGGTGTCGCAGGTTGATAGGCTTCCATCATCACTCTTACTGATTTCTCTGCTAGTTGCTCATCACCTTGAGAAAGATACAATGCAATAATAGATATTCTGTCCTCATATTTTTCTAAGATCTCTTCCCCATCACGACTTTTCATAGCATAGCTGTCATAAAATTTGCTTGCGCTCATAAATGATGGGAAACGGAAGTTATATGAATATGCAATCTTATAAATCTTCTTAATGAAGTCAAATGAGTACAAGTCTAAGAATTCTTTTTCGTAATAACCTTCTGATACAAGGTACTTAAGTTTTTCTTCTAGGTCGATAAAGTATCGTAACTTAACATTCACATGTTCTAAGAAGTACTTTCTAGTTGCTTCTTTATCTTTTTCTGATACTAATCTTCCAGTTCTCTCATATGTATTTAAAACCTCATTATTCAACTTTAGGTACTCTTTCAAATTATCACTCACCTTGTATATATTTGTTGTATCTCTCAACTATCAAGTCATAATCATGTTGAAATCCTCTTAATTCGACCTTATGTATTATCGGAACGTTATATTGCCTACTAATCTTATCTGCTGATTCACAGAACATTTTCTTTCCAAAGTTACTATTACCACTTGCTATTACACCTTTACAAAATTTGTGGTTCATTTGAAGGAAGTCTTCAACCTTTTTAGGAACCTCTCCCAACTTATCTGTGTATGTGAATAAGATGTATGGTTCGTTAACTATTAAACTTTCAGTGATTTCGATTGATGGTAAATCTAAGTTGCTTACTATGTATCTGACATTGCCTGTTCGACTTGCATATATAATCATTGTTCAATAATTTCTTGAATTTCTTTAATATCAGTGTAGAAAACATCATTCACTTCTAATATTGGCATTGAGGAAAAACCTTTTAGCACTAATTCATCTCGTACCTCTTCGTGTTCATCTAAATTAATAATTCCTACATTCTTTCCAGATTCATTAATCCATACTTTTGCCAACATGCATTTAGGACAAATATTTTTTGTATATAATTTCATTAAAAAACCTCTTTCAGTTTATTATTTTTATGTATTTATTAATAATTAAGTAATATTTGATCTACAATTTCTTTTGTAGTCATTTTACCAGTATCAAATTTAACTACTTCTAAATGTTCAACCTTATGTATTGCTTCTTCATATTTACATTTAGCATACTTTAACTTTTCTAATGAAACATAATCATCACCACGACTATTAAAACGTTCCTCTAAAACTTCATCATCCGCATATAAGTAAATGATTGTTGCTTTATCTTTCATTTCTTTCTCAATAAACCTTCGCTGCTCATCAGATAACATTGCAAAGTCATCATACATAGGAGCGTATACTTCATTACAATATGTAAATCTATCGAATATCACGTCATCCATCTTAGTAAACTCTAGAAACTTATCAAATAATTCATCTTGTGAGCATTGCGAATGTTGAAATGAGCTACCTTTCACCACTTTAAACTCTGTAATGTCCGAGAGCATATCGACTAAACTTGTCTTTCCACTACAATCTGTTCCCACAACTATATAATTTATATTAATCACCACAATTCTTATGTATTTGTCTTGTTACTACCGTATGTAATCTCTGTCAGTACTCTAGGTTTATAATTTCTATTCTTCTGTTTATTAATAATTCCTCTTACATCACCTAATGTATTGTTGAAAATACTTATGTTTGGAAGCTTAGGTTTTAACTTATCATACGCACTTTTCATGACATCCAACATATCCTTAGCTTTCCTACGTTCATTTCTAACTATATGTAATTTGCGATATGCTTCGTAGCCCTTATTAGCAGGTAAAGTTTCGAACTCAATATGATGTAATAAGTCTTCTTGTTCACGTTGTTTCTGATCAACCAATTGTGATAAATATTCCACCTCTTTTGGAAGCTTATCTAAGAAATCCCTTACAAATGCTAAATCCTTTTCAAACTGAATGACTTCTTTTAAAGTGTCTTTGGTCAAATTAATTACCTAACTCTCGTTTGAGGTATTCCTCAAAAGTAATTCCTTCATCTTCACGAATATTGCCATTTACAAACTTATAACCAAAGTACTCTAACACTGAATCACTGATTTTCATTTTCTCATCTCCCTTACTTGTTGTATGATTTTATTATATCATCAAGCTCTAATATTTCAAGTATTATTATGTATTTATTTAGTTAATTTAATAGCCATCAATGTAACTTACTTCAAAATACAGACCAATGTCATCTTCGCCATAAATAAACTGTAAATCAGAGTATTTACTGATCTTTTCTGCAATGTAATCCTTTGTGAACATGAAAATCCGTTCCAAATACCTCAAATCAAACGAAGTATAATATGCTTTATGGTACAGTTCAATTTCAAACTTAAATGACTCGTCACGTAAAGTATTAGCATTCAAATAATATCTAATTGCAGTTTTGTTGTTATCAGTAAATTCATTCTTAATATGCTGATAAAGATATTTATAAAAAGGTTTCTTGAATAATAAGTCTCTTAATTTAACTTTTAACTTCTTCGTCTTTTTAATCCACTTGATTTTATTTCTGAACTGCATTAACATTCACCTTCCTTAGAATTGAGTAGAGGCAGAAAAACTGCCCCACTCAAATTTATATTTACTTATTTAAAATAGTAACTAACAATTTTTGTCTACCTAATTTTCTTGCTTTCGTCAGTGAATCCACATAGATATCTAAATGTCCTTCTACAATAGCACTGCCTCGATCTTCGCATATTCTATATCCGAATCCCTCAATATATATTTTCGTTCCAAAAGGAATAGACTTAGGACAAGCGACTGTGCGCCCTTCCGAAACAGTCGTTCCACTAGCAGTTACTCCATATCCTATATCTCCAAGATTTTTACCTGTAGATTCCACTCCTGCTGTATAGAAAGTCACATTATAATAAGACTTGTCACCATTAGAAGCTTCCCCTCTACTTACTATTTTTTCTTGTCGCTGCTTCTTTAATTCTTCAATTCGTTTTTGTTCAGCTATCTTTTTAGCTTTTTCAATTTTTGCTAATCTAATTTTCTCTAACCTTTCTAAGCGTTGTCGTTCCAATTCCTCTAATCTTCTTTGCTCTTCTTCCTTTAAACGCTCAAACTCTTTTTTTATGTTATCGAAAGGTGGTACAAATCGATAAGCAGCTAACTTTTTCTCAACTTCATTAGAAGTGTATGTATGTACATTGCTACTGTCTTCTTTATGATTCTCTTGCATAGCTTTTGATGCAAATACTCCCCAACCAAGAGTACATAAGATAATTGTCGGAACTGTTACAGTCTTATTAAACTTTTTCATTTATTCGCTTATTCTCTACAAACACATCTCATTCGAATCTCATATGACAATTATATAATTGTGCGATTCTCTTGCAGAAATAAACTCCCCTTCTTTCTACATTTTATGTATTTTGTTATATAAAATATGGTTTTTATTTAAGCTTTACACCCTTGTTTAGCATTTGAATATCAGCAACTATTCTTTTATACTCAGGTTTATAAATTACATCATCACCATATCTGTAAAGAAGCACATCCTTCTCATTTTGAAGCTCATGTAACTTATTGTTCAATACTTCTAATCCACACATACCTGTCATTCCTTTAATTCCTTTCATCTTTAAATTCCTCTTTTCTATTTTTATATTTCCTTTTATAAAATCAAAATATTATTTAAGTCTTACTTTAGTGTTCTGATTCCAACCGTGTTTTTCTAAGGTGCCAAAATCACCATTACATCTCATTTTACATCTACTACAACCCCAATTCTTACCTGTATCGAAAATCCAACTTCCTCCAGTCGTATACCACTTGTGTCCATTAAATTTGCAGTACAGTCTTAATGGGTAGAATATAATTTGTACTAGCAAGTTAATCATATAGCTTACTATCAGAAGTACTAATATAAATAACTGTTCAAAAATGCTCAAAATCATCAAGCCCTTTCGATAATATTGTCATTTTATAATTAAAGTAGCTCACTATCGAACCTAATATCGCTAACCTCTACTTTTTCAATGACAGGTTTGTCATTTTCGTCGATACCAATAACATTATCTTTTGTTAATTTAACCTCTAGAGATTCAGCATTAGCCTTCATGATGCTTAGCTTAGTCTTTTCAAAATGTATCTGTAGCTCTAATGCATAGCGATATAGTTGAGAGTTATAGTCATCTAACTTTTGAATTTCTACTGTCTTATTGATTAATCCATTTAATCCTAAAATTAATTCTTGATAATATTTATTTTCGATTGTTTCTTCTTTAAATAATGTCATTTAATTACTCCTCTAGCGTAAGTCGCTACCTATTTTATTTTTGTGTATCTTTACTTAATACTTTCAACTTAATACCTTCTGGCAACATTAAAAACTCTGCATTATTTTCTAATGACTGTTTAATAATCTCATAGAATTTACCAGCTATCTCTATTGTCATTTCTTTAGGGTAACTAACAAGTAAAGTATCGTCATTTGTTAATACAATGGTACTTTCTTCCATTGTTTCACCATGGATATCTTTAAGTATTAAATTAATGTTTGACATGTCCCATCACTCCAATTATTTAAATTAGCATTAATCCTAAAATTATTATTAATATTGTGATTGCTGAATCTAAGTATGTAATATATTCTTTTTTCTTTTTGTTAATAAAATATATGATATAGCTTTGAATGGTAATAAGTAAGGCAATAAGCCAATACTGTGTAAAGAATAGGATACCCAATATTATGATATAGCCGTATTCAAACAAGATATAAGCAATGTATCTTTTATTATTTAGAAATAATTCTCCTGCTTGAATCATTTCTAAACTATGTCTCTCTTTTCCTTTAAGACTTTTAATTGTATCTAATACTAATTTGAATTCATCCAACTTGAACGCTCTAAAAATCTCATAAACAATAATTAAAGCTAATAATGTAAATGGCATCTATTCATCTCCCTATTTTCGTCTAATTATATTCTTGTATTTAGGCTTACGATTTTCAGCTAACTTTTCATACTTTACTTTCCATGTACTGATCACACGTTTAAGTTGTTTAATCTGCCTATTCTTATTTACGAGCTGTTTCTTGAGGTGAAAATTTTCAGCTTCCACCTTTTTATAGTGTTCCCATACATTCTGTTCGGTTACTGTTTTCCCATCTTGCATAAGACTCAACTCCATTTATGTATTTTTAAATTTTAATGCAAATTTACCGATTATTAATTCTTTGTCTTTCCATCTAAAACCTATTTTCTCCTTCGTATCATGTTCATACCAAAATGTTTCACAAACAGCGATCATAAATAACATTTTATAATTCATCACTGGAGCAATAGTTTTAATAATTTCACCGTCTGTATCTTTTGAATTATAAGAAATAAAGCCATTCCCTTTAATCAAACGCTTTTTCCTATTTAAAACTTCCAAATTTATCACCTTTCTATAATACTAATCTTTTATTTAACATCATCAAACATGACTGTATTAAACCTCTTGTCAGGCAATTCAACAAATGAAACAACTGAACTACTTCTGCCTACATAAATCTCTTTAACTGTTAATTCCTGACCTTTTGTAAAATACTTATTAGCGTACTCTACATCAGAATCCCAACCATTCTCACCAAGATAAACAACTTTTCTTCCTAGCGGTGATTCACCATCTAAATGTCTATCATTCATATCAATACGACTATACATATCAATTCCACCAGTTAATTTCATCCTTAGTCCTCCTCATTACTCAGGTATAATACATTTTATTAATTCTTTTTTTAATTCGAAAATAAACATATCTTTGTTTAATTCATCTACCATCTCTTGTGAAGCCTCAACGGCATCATCATACTTATTAAATGATCCATAGAAATTGTCGTTTTCATCGTAAATCTTGTAAGTAGTTGTCAAAAAATCAAATCCTCCTAATTTAATAATAGTGTGATTTTATTTAGCAACTTCAATGTTAATTCCTGCATTTTTGATAATTCCCATCTCTTCGATTGAAATTCCTTCCTTAACTAACTCCCAACCATAATGAGTTACGCCATAATAAGCATCTGAAATATCGGCATCTTCATCATTCATTTCACCTTTAAGGCGAATCATTTTCTCTTTAAATGTCTCAGTTCCAATGACATTGAATTTGTCATCATAAATATCATAAGTCTCATTATCTTCTTCGTTGTATTTATATGAATTGTATAATCCACTTCCATTAATCTCTGGTTCAGATTTAATATACTGATATACCTGTTCATCATCTGTAGCTACTAAGTATGTAATAATACCTTCTTTTCCATCTTTCGGTGCATAGTGTGTAAAATTTATAGCGTATAAGTTCATATCATTCATCTCCTAACATTTATTTTTCAAACTAAATCAATAAGTGCTTCTGGATAACCATGAGTCAATCCTATAATTTTTACTTTACTATTCATTACATGTACTAGATCATCTGAATAAGCATTAATGTAAAACTGTTCTTTAGCATCAAATGAGAGTGATGGAATAGAGATTACTTCTTTAATCCCTTCTGCTTCAATACCAACAAATACAAATGGTGAACCTACTGTACGTGCACCTTTAAATGTGTTTTTTAAATTCTGTTTTGTTAATGTCATGAATATATTCCTCCTAATATTTTTATTGATATGCGTGTTTATTTAACTTTGTCTAACTAAAATAACCCCATTCAATCCATTCAATTTCCTCTACATTTTTAATTCCTAATTCTTTAGCGTATACCTTTGCAACTTCATCTAAATCTTTTACCTTAGTATCTGGATATAACTTAGCGATATGGGTATGATCAAAAGTCAAATAAGATTCATCATCATAATTGATGTCAAGTAAATAATCGATATCTTCTAGATGCTCAGTAATTAAACTGTAATCTTCATCTTCAATAGCTTCTTCCATACTAGAAATGAACTCTTTCCAAGTAGGTCGATGACTGTATCGAACATCTACTTTTTCTTCTAATTTATCTTTATATTTTTCTCGTAAATAATCTAAATCCCACTCAATTTCACTAACTTCAGCACCTCCATATAAATAACTTGCATCTACTCCCACTATTAATTCCTCCAATTGTTTATGTATTTTTAAATAAAAGATGAATATTAATTAACTCCTGTTTTAGCAAATTCCTCAACAGAATCTAAATAGTCACCAAGCTTATCATCAAATTGCAGGGAGTTGAGTGAAGCTTTTAAATATGGTAATTCTTTTTTATGACGCTTCTTTAATACTGTTTTGTTAGTGTACTTTAAAGCTGTTTCTAAAAGATCAATTCTATTTTTCAGATGATTCGCCATAGTCTTTTTAACATTTTTAAATGATTCTCCGATGGTGTTACCACTTAATTGAGTTGATTTAGCAAATGAAATAATTTCTTTATTCATATTTATTCTCCTTTTGATTTTATATTTTTAATAATCTATTCCTATTATTTAATCTTAAAATTTGCATGTTTCTTACTTAATTGTTCAAACACACCCCTTGCTTCTTTCAGTTTACAAATCGTCTCCTTATAAGCTTGTTTCTTTTGTCCATCTAATCTTCCAATTACACTGATTGTTATTTGATCTTGTTGTTGAGAGAAAGTCGTTTTTCCATCAGCAACTACGCTATTACATTTTTCACAACGATATTCTTTTGTTATTTTCATAACGAATATCCCCTTTGATTTTGTATTTTCTTTTATAATAGGTTTCTTTTATTTAATGTTTAATTTGAGCTTGTCTTCTTCAAAATTACTAATACTACGTTCAATGTTCTCTTTTCCATATGGACTTAAGTGAATAAAATTAATATCTTCAATTTCATCTTTTTCTATATTGTCTAAATAATGCAATTTACCATTTAAGTCATAAGCATATGCACAATTATCTTTTATCTCCATTACTAGTAATTCTTCGCCATAGTCATAATATATACCTAACCCAACAACATCATTTTCTTTTAGCATTTAACCATTCCTCCGTTTTAAATAATATTTAATTTTTATTAAAACTTTTATGTATTTTACAATTTTACGCTACTTCTAATTCAACTTCTCGCTTTTCTGCCCAAGTTGTTTCAGTGATCTCCAAGTCAACTACAACAGGTACTTTCATCCAATCTACGTCTTCCATGATTCTTTTAATATGAGGGAAAATCCATTCTTCACCTTCATAAACTAAGAATTGTAATTCATCATGAATGTTGGCTGAAGGTAATGTTTTGCAATTATTTTCTTTTAGGAAATCTCCAATTTTAATGATGTAGCTCTTTAAACAATCTGCACATGATCCTTGAACCAAATAATTTCCTACCTTATAGGCTTTATCTGTATTTGATAAATAGTATACTCGACCATGCATATTTGTTGCATAATTATTTTTTTGAACTTTATTTGCTACTTGCTTTTGATAATAAGCAACTTCAGGGAAAGTGCTTGACCAACCTGATACTAAGGCATTTGCAATCTCCATTGAAACTTCAAGTGCTTCTGAGGCTTTTCTTGCACCGCCCCCATAGTTCCGCATGAAGTTAAACATCTTACCGATATATCGCCAAAACTTCTTAAATGACTTTTCATCAACGTCTGTCTCTTTATCATGTGAATACTGCTTATACTTATCTACGCATTTATACATTAAAGCAACTAAAGTATTATGAGAAGTTTCACTGTGTACATCTGTAGGAGTCCAGTGCGATTCTCCATCCTCTAACAACCATACTGAGTCACCATCAGGAGTTTTTTCTGACCAACGCTGCCTACCTTGTTTTGTTTCAAACTCGTATTCTTCACCTGTAATATAATGCTTACATTTAAATGGCATGTACGCTCTACATAGGTTTAAATCTGGTCTTCCTAATAAAACTGTGTAATTTGCTTGTGCCCGTAACTCAATTTGAGACAAGTCAAAATAAGCAATTGCTGAATATTTCCCGCCTCTAACTGTAAATGCTCGTCTAGGAGAGAATAATTCCAACTCTACAGGGGCTTTACCTTCTCCATGTTCCTTTTCATAACGTTCCCCTTCCTCCGTTAGAATCCTCTCTTTAGGAAATTGTTGAGCATCTGATCCTAACCGTCCTGATACTGTATTAAATTGACCGTATTGAGTATAAAAATTACCATCAAACTCTGCTACTTCAATAATTCGACTAATATATGTAGACTGCCATTTCTCTAGTCTTCTTAAACGGCTAATAAGCTGACTAACACGATCATCTTTATGTTTCTTTAGAAAAGCTTTATCTGTTGATAAAGGACGTTCACCTAGTAGTTTTTCGAAATAATCACCGATAACTTTTTCTTGTGATACAGTGCAATATTCACCAACGTTTTCCCACAATTCTTCATACAGCATTTGGATTTCGTTATCGCATTTGATAAAGGATTCTTGAAGGTAATTCATATCGACAGGCATTCCTACTCGTTCCATTTTTAATAGTTCAACCATTAACTTATTTTCTTGCTCTAGCAATTCCTTTTGTTTACGTTGCAGTACTACGGGGTAGAATTTTTCTACAATTTCTAATGTAAAAATACCATCACTATGTACATATTCGGTCATTGTTTCTTTATTTACCTCTGAATAGTTAGCGAATGGATAATCCCTCATCCAGTTTGTGTATAGCTCATCGATTTCTTGAGGTATACCAAGCCAACGTTGCTTACGCTCTTTAGTAAACAACTCCATATCTCCACGTTTTTTAACCTTGTAAATTTCTTTTAATTTTCCTATACCCCAACCCTTATGAGCTTTAAGTGACTCTTTAAGGACACTACGTTTTTCATCGTTAATTCGTCGCAAATCAACTTTAATTTCTTTTTCAAATTCCGATGCTCGTGGATCAATGTATTTTTCAGTAACCTTCTTTAACCCCAGTAAGTCTCCGCCATCTCTAGCAGAAATAGCTTCAAAAGATAAGCGACAAATACCCATTGTATCAGTTAGGTTTTTTAGACTATAAACCGTTTCAGCAGGAACTCCACCGTTGATAAGCATATTTAAATCGTACTTAAAGTTATGACCTACAAACATTTGTAGTCGTTTCGATAATTCTATAACTTTGTTAAGTAGCAGAGAGTCCTGACTAAATGCAAATACTCTACCTTTGAAGTCTTCTGTTTGATGCTTTTTCGGAAGCATCCATCCGAACACCCACATGAACGGTTTATCTTTTATGATATGTAATCCAGTAGTCTCTGCATCGAGAACTCCTAGCTTTGGTAAGTCTTTATTAAATAACTCCTCAATTTCTTCAAAACTATCTGCCCAATATTTTTTGTATTTCTTTGTTATATCTGTTTCTAGTTTAGGAGTAACTAGCATTTCCTCACCTCTTTCTTTTAAAACTCTAGGACAGCGTATTCTTCAAACTTTTTGTTCGTCTTAAATGTCTTATTATCAGGAGTCCATAAGCTATAATAACTACATAACTCTTGCGTATAAAAAGGTGCATTAGGATTAGTCACAGAGAAATCGCACCAATGACACAATGGCGTTGCTTTAGGAGCGTATAAACCTGTTTTTTCTGCTTCAAATATAGAATCTAATATCTTATTCAACTTTTTCAATCCACGTTTATAATAACCTTTTGTACATGCTAACTGTTTCTCACCTAGTAAAATCATATCGTACATAAATTCTACTGGAGTTTTACCGAAAATGTTTTCACAAGCTAAAGCGTAAATAAACATTTGCAAAGGAGTAGTTAAATCTTTATCTTCATACACCTTATTTGATGATTTATAATCGACTACTCGTAACTTCCCTTTATCGTTAATGTCAATTCGATCAATGAATCCATTAAGGATTACTTTTCCCTCATATTCAAAGTTGAAGTTAATCTCAACCGCTAGAGGTTTCCATTGCTCACCAATCGAATCATTTTCGAGGTAATACAAAAAGGTTTTCAATTTATCTTCGTAACTTAAATTACTTTTTGTATTTACTTCAAAAAATGTATCTTCTCCGAATTTTTCTTTGATGGCATTTACACCAATAATAAAATTTCCTTTATCCTTATCTGTATCTTCTGCAATTCCTTTTAAATACACTTCTTTTAAATAAGCGTAATCATTGGGTATACCCTCAATTATGTTTCTATATTTTATTTCCAATACTTTATGTAATAAGTTTCCTAAATCCAAGTGAACTGCATCGGACTGTACATAGTTACCATCTACGTATTTGTACTTGTATTTCATTGGACACTGTACAAATGTATCCAACTTACTGTAACTGAATTTTGGTAAATTACTCAAGTTACCTCTCCAATCTATATTTTATATATGTTATTTTTATATAAGCTATCCCATACTTCCTTACCTTTATCTGTAGGAGAATCCTTATGTTCTAAATTGTTTTCAATATCAATAATTCCGTACTTCATTCTTCCAGTTAATTTAGATGCCTCTTTCTTCACATATTCAGCATCTTTATCTTTGTCAAAAGCAAATATGTATTTTATATCTAAGCCTAAATCTTTTAATAATTTTATTTGAACAGGAGATAATGTATCGCCTTCTATTCCTACTGCATTAGGGTATCTCCACTGAGTTAGGAACATTGTTGTTTTCCCACCTTCTACAACGATTACTTCTTTTAAACGTTGTATATAAGGTAGTGCTCTGTGCAGATTAAATAACTCTATGGATTTGTTACATGGCAATAAATAAAGGTACTTGTACTTATCCTCGATTTCTTTGTTCTTACCACAATACCTACCCTTTATACCAATTAATTCACCGTTCTTATTATGTATTGGAAATGTAATACGCTCCGTATTTACGTCGATACTTATTTGAAAATACTTTTGAGTAGATATACTCAATCCTTCCTCATACCACTTGTAATAAGGAACTATACTGTTTACATTTATGTGTTCTTCATTAATCACTTCATTTAAAACATTTTTTTGACTTTCCTTCACAGAAGCCTTTTTTAGCCAATCATTATATCCCTTTACTGGCAATTGTATATCGGAAGTAACTTTATAGAATTCGTCTATAAACTCTGGATAGTTTAATTTGTTACATACCCAAAATTTACTTTTTGACAAAGTATCTTTTCTTTCTTGATCAGTTTCAGAACCATAAATAATATAACTTACTATATCGTAAATACTTCCGTTTATTCCTCTTGATCGAATGCTACTTGACAAAGCTTCATTATTCCTAACTTGAACACTTCTTTTATTTTCACCATCAGGTAATCCTGCGACATACAGCTTACCATTTTGCTCTGTCTCAATCCCCCAACAATCTAAATGCTCCAACAGTTCTTCTATACGATTTTCTGTATATATCCTTGTTTTTATCTGTTGTAGTTCAGACATCCCTCCACCTACTTATATCATTTAATTTCCGTAACGAGGAACTTTAACTAAAGCTACTTCTTTGAATGAGTTTATTTCATAATTTGCTTCATAGATTATTTGTTCATCTTCTGAACCGAAACGATTCTTTGATAAAAATAATACAAGGTACTTTTTTTCTTTATCTAATTTATAATCTACTTTATACCATTCTCCTGTTAGCTCATCTTTCTTATAGTTATAAGGCTTAAGAGCAAATTTACAGCCTTCATATTCGTCATCGTATAGGAGTCTACCCATCATAACAACTGCGGCAACCTCATTAATCTCCATACTTTTACCTGTGCTATCTAAGTCAAGGAATCGTGTTTCTTTACCTAGCTTCAATTGTACTGTAGCTAAAGTTCCGACATTGTAATTATCTTCTTTAATCAATTCATGTAACTCTTGTGCTGAGTTAGAAAATGCTTCCCAACGTGCCATATCATTTTGTGAACGATCAGGCTTAAATGTATCTATTATTAACTTTGAATATCCTTTAGGACGATACAATTCAACTCTATTATGTATATCTTGCATACGGAATTTCTTTAACTCTAATGTTTTAATTAAACCTTGACCGTTTTCTCTAGCCCATTTTGATGCATTCCGTAATTTATCGAACATTTCAGGTGAGAAATTTCCACTGTTCATTTTCTCACGGTTAATTGGCTTCTTTAGTACTTTGGTAGAAATAGTTGCTAATAGTAACTGCCTCCACTTTTTAACGCTCTCCTCATTGATCGCTAGAATAGCTTTCTCTTTGTTCTCAAATAAACTAAGAATAAACTTCTCCATAGCTATAGAACTTTTACCAACTCCTGAAGATAACACTAGGTAATAAAGCGATCCATTCTTCCAACCTTTGATTTTCCTATTTAATATCGGCGCATCGTGCAATGGAATTCCCATAGCTTCACCTTTATCTAATTCTTCAATAGTCTCATCTAAGTTATCCACTAAGTCATGCTCTATAACATCGCCTGAATTAACTTGAGCAAAGGCTTCTTTAGCTTTAACCTGTATGTACAGTTGTGCTTGTTTCAATGTTACCTTGCATAGTTTATTTATTAAAACTTTATCATTTACATTGATCAGAGCCTCATCCTGTAATTTTCTTAAGCTCTCATACTTCTGTATTTCGCTAAAATGGTACTCATCATTTTGTGAATCGTTCTTACAGGCATCCATCAGTTCAGAAATAGTGCCGTATCCACCAAACATGTTATAAGAGTCAATATAGCTTTTCTTCCCAACTTCTTTTGGTTGAGAAACAATATATGTATAAACTGTTTTATCGTCAAAGTCTCGAATACCGTTATTGTACATTTCAAATCCTAAAGTAAAATAAAAGTACCAAACATTTTCTGTAAATGTTTCTTTTGTAATCTTATGTGTTTTATACTTTTGATACAGGTTAGGATTATTCCATAGATATCCATTAAGTAAAGACTCATGTAAAAACGAGGGCTCTACAAACTCTTTAGCATAATTCAATAGTTTTCAACTCCTACAATAATTCTGAAATATCCATTTCGTCTACTTTCTTTACCTCTTTCTTTTTGACATTAATTTCGATTGATTCTACTGACACCTTACTTTTAAAGGTTTCTGCTTTCTCTTTTTGTTCATTCATAATATTAATATCGTTAACACTTTTAGTTATAATTCCAAACACATACGAGAATTCGTTCCATTTCTCTTTAAAATGCATTTTACGTACTACATCATCAATTGTATTTGCATTGTATCGGTAAGACTGAAGCATTAATTCATAAGGAACACCTGATTTATATTTTTTAACCTTCTTATTATTAATCTTTATTGTTCCATTTCGTAAATCCTGTATCTTTTCCATCATTCTCTCATCTAAAGATATAAGTCCATGAAGATTTAATAGGTAATCATATAAGTTTTTAAGCTTATCAGCTTCGATTCTTTTATATTCTTTATCATCTAAAAACAATTCATGACATGATGTATGAAAATACTTTCTAAACATTTTAGGCGATCCGTTCTTATTAAATTTTCCAGTTGGTTTCTCATCACAATACATTTTTTCTTTCTCACCAATATCTTTACACCATTGGCATTTTGGCATTTCTTTCACCTCTTAGTTAAAAATAGAGGGTAGAATAAAACTATCCTACCCTATTTATGTATTTACTTAGATACAATTTTTGTTACAATATCTAAAGCTTTTTTAAGGTTCTCGATATTACCTTTTTCTTGCATATAGTTCTTCACTTTGAAAGCTTTTTCAAATTCTGCCCCTGCTTTAATCTTTTGTTCTTGTGTCATAGTAGATATAACTTCCTCAATTTGAGAAAACACTTTGTCAGGATCATTCTCTAATTTATCAGCAAAATCTTTAACCTTTTCTTCTCGTTCAACTTGTTCTTCCTCTTTTAATTCTTCAACTGTTTGAGTAGTCTTCTTTAACTGACCTTTTACTGCATCTTCAAATACGCTAAGAAAGTTTTCTGCACTGTATTCCACTTTTTCTGGTAAATCAGTATAACGCCCTCCTGCAATTTCAACATATTCCGATGGTCGGAAGTACATCATTGTACGTGTATCGTGGAAGTTAGTTGCCTTTTCTTTACCTTTTTTATCTTTAATATTCTCATCTAATTCATTACCTGCTTTATCTAATACTGATGTTTCATTGAATAAGCAACAAATTAGTGATGCCTGTGATTCAAATACCTTACGTCCAGTATTATTCATCATTAATTGAATAGAGTTATACTTCTTACCATCGTGTAAAGTTGTTTCCTTTTCTTTAGTCCATGCGATGTGAAACAGTCCGTAACCTGCATTTTTTAAAGTTTCAAACGGTTTCTTTAACTCTTCCCCTAAGATAACCCATCCATTTTCAGATGTATTGTCTGAAATTTCTTGAAGAGATGCAAATACTTTTCCGTATTTTCGTCCACGATCATATAACAGCCATGCTGTACAAGCATCAATCGCTCTGTCCGCTGTATCTGTTCCTATTAACTTTGTAATACGACTTTCTTTTGCCTCTTTTACTAACTCAGGAACAACGGTTTTCTTGAAATAATCCCATACTTTCCATAGCGTATCGTCAGTACCTTGTTCATGTAACGGAACGATATTATCTAATTCCCATGTTTCATAGCCGTCTTCAAATGCCATCAACAGTACATCATCTGGTGAAGCATAATGTAGCTCCGTTACTTCCTTCCATAACCGTGTTTTACCTGTCTTGTATCCTCCTGCCACTAGCGTTGTAATACTTTGTAATTCTACCTTTGGTGTATTGTTTTTTACTTTGTCTCGGAATCCTGCCATATAAATAAATCTCTCCATTTAATTTATGTATTTTTATTTTTAATTCAAGGAATAGATAAACTTTTTTCAGATATATTTTAGGTCTTCAGATCTAGAAAGGAAGGTCATCCTCACTAACTTCAATTGGTGATTTTGAAAATGGATCTTCATTGCTTGTTTGATTTAAAGTAATCTCATCTTCATTCAGTAATTCACGAGCAAAAGTACCTTGAATATAACGTAATACCTCTAAACCTTTTTTCGTACCCGATGAAGCTTGCTCATAACTTGTAACTTTCTCACTTACATCTTCAAACGGATTATCGTCTTCTTTTTCTGCTACTTCTACCATAGTAAACTCTGCTCGATTATTATCAATACCTTCTACTACTAGGAAGTCTAAGTGATTTAGTCGTCCAAATGCTGTAGCAAATGGAGTTTTACCTTCTTCTGCTTCTTTATAGTAAACTACTAACTCAACATCTCGTGGGACTGACTTGTCTTTACCATAATCTAAGTACACTCCATTGATCTTAGTATCTAAAGTTGTTTCATCTTGATATGTAGATTTAATACCTAACTGCATTTCAAATGAGTTAATTTCTGTAAAATTCTCATCTTTAAAATTTCGTACATAAGAAACATAATTGTAACCTCTACTGCCGTCTGCTTTAGGTAAACCAATTTGACTATCTACATTATTTTTAATTGTAATTCGTTCACCTTCTACTATTGTTGAAGTATATTCTTGTTCTGCTCGTTTTCCTTCTACATTGTCAATGACTTTAGTTAAATACAATTTTCCACCTTCAGGATTTAACCATCCTACACGAACAGTTGCTACGCCTTCTTTATTGGCTTTACCCATACCTAAGTAATTTCCATCTTCAGCAGAATCGTAGGCTTTGAAAGTATCTCCTTCTGTTAAACCTTTAATCGTAACTTCACCATTTTTAAGTGGAACGATATGTTCAATAATTCGTTTAACATTATTGATTACTTCACCTTCATCATTAGTAAATGAACTAAATTCATACTTACCCTTTACTTCCACCCACATATCTTTTTCTACAATTTTTCCAAGGCGTTCTGTTTTGTCCCAATCAGTTTGAATTAAATGATATGTTTCATCTGGATATTTAGATTTATCTAAACGATCATTCCAATCAAGTTTTGCTGTTTTCTTATGAGTTGAACTGTAAGCATAGGCATCCTTCATTTCCATACCTGCTAGTTCAACTTTAAGTTCATTTTTAAATGCTGTTTCAATAATAAACTGTAATACTCGACGGTCTTTATCAGTTTGCGTTTTGTTAGTGTCGAAGATTTCAACATCATACCAACTATCTGTATCTTTATCTTTCTTTTGCACTGGTTTAACTTTCCCCACAAAGTGGAAACTATTTGAAAACTCTTTACCTTCGTGTTTTTTGTTAATCTTAATTTCGCCTTTATTCTTCTTAGCCATATAAATAAATCTCTCCATTTCAATTATGTATTTTATCACTTAACTATCGAACCGATCACAATGTACCTAACTAAAGTTTAAATAATATTAGGATTTTATTGAGAACATTTGATGAGTTTAGAACATGTGTTATTTTATATTTACCTACGAATAGTTAAATTTTAATTATTTACATCGCTCATGGTTCGATAGTTTAACTAGCCTATGTATCATATCTCATTTATCTTCTATAAGACAATCCTTTTCTTCTAACCCTTCACGTTTAAAATAATACTTACTCCTTTTATTCATCCAAGGAGGAGGTTTGATTTCTTTCCATTGCTCTTTATTCAAAACACTATTTTTAACTACTTTCACTACTTGTTTCTCATACTCTCTTAATCCAACGTATTCATTACCTTGATCAATGGCTTTAGCGATCTCTGACAATATAAAAGCATCAGTAACATTATCACTTGGATGTTTAAATCCCCATCGTCTTTCTATTGGTACAACCATTGTCTTTTTAGAAGAGTTTCCATTTCCAGTTGCAAATTTCTTTAATGTTTTTGGAGCCACATCATAATAAGTGAATCCTGCCCTATGAAGATGCTCCCTTATAATCCACCCTACTCCAAACTGATAATCAATACCTTGTCCTAACGAATTATAACTGAAGTTTTCGATACAAATGATATCAGTTTTTATGTTTAGTTTCTTAATTATCTCTTCAGCAATATAGATCATTCTTTCTGGGTCTTTCTTGTATGTATAAAATAAATCAGTTTCAACTACAATCTTACCTTTTTCATCCTGTATAAAGAAGCCTGTCATTGATGAGGGGTCAATTCCAACATATCGCTTTGTCAATCAGCATCGACCTCTTCTGTTTCTTCTACATCCTCTGTTGATTTCTTCCTTCCTCTACCCTTTGTAGATTCTCCTAGATTAATTACAATTTTATCTTTTATGTATTCATACATTTCATTAGCAACCTCATCAACATGTGCACATGCTTTGTCTAATGCTGCAATAAATTTATCAACATTTGAAATATCCTCAGAAGTTAATCCTTCTCTAAATTCTTCTTCTAATAAACGTTGCATTAATACCTTAAAGTTACCAAAGTGCTTTTCATTGCCATATGCGTACTCATCAACTAATGGTGCATTTTTCCCTTTCCCACCACGTTTCTGATATTTGAAGCTTAGTGTTTTATTGTAGCGATCAAAGCTAATTCTATGTTGTGATGTTAGCTGTACTTGATTGGACTCTAATGTAGTTTCTACCATTTAATCACCTTACTTTATGTATTTTTATTAATAATATCATTTCTTATAAAATGTAATTCTAGTAGCAGCTTTTTGATTGTCTTATCACACCAAACAGCATCGTTACGAGTAAATTCTTGCTGTTCATTTAATATATCTAGCTCATTAAGAATCTCAACCTCTTGATCATAAGTCAATCTACTGACCATTGTCCTCACTCCCTTTCTTAACTATATTCTTATTATAACATCATCATTTTTTATTTCAAGTATTTTTATGTATTTATTTAATTAATTTTTAAGATCAGATTTAACCGCAGCCAATTCCTTTTGTAATTGCTCAATTTGTGCCTCTATACTACTTACCTTTTCTAACTTTTTCTTATGTAATAAATCTTTTTCAAAAGATGTTAACCACTTTTCTTCTAAAGCCCATAGATTACACTCTTGTCCTTGAAACTCATGATTAATCATTTTAACTTCTTTTAGAATGGATACCTTTGGTAATTGTACATCACAGTTTACTCCGCAGCAATCTTTAATTACATTATAACCTTCATCATCAGGATTACATTGACAGTAGCCACCTCGCATATCACCAATATCTAATTCAATAGTAAATGATATAGTTTCATTATGACTGTAAATCTCCAACCATCCATTAGAATACGAATCATTTTCATCAGCATCATTAAAGTCAATGATATATCCTTTTTCCTGATACGTATCTAAAAGCTCTTTTATTTCTTGATAATTACTAAGTTGAATTAATGTTTTGTAGTATGGAATCAGTGTCTTTTTAGTTGACTCGTCTTGATTAAGGATCAGTTCTTTAAAATCCTTATAAAATTTATGCATCTATCTTCCTCCAATTTTTATAAAATGTGATTATTATTTAAACTAATTCACTTTCATCAAATTCATCAAAAGTGATTTTTGCATAGCAGCTTTGGATTTTTCCATTCTTAAAATACTTTTTCCAGATATCATCATTCTCTTCACCTTCACCACTTAGTAAGAAAATCACTTCAGGGTATTGCAATGATAACTGTTTCATATCTTTTTCATGATCGTACCATTTTACGCTATCACACATTTCCCCATTATCGTCAATTGCATAATCAAATCCTTCAAAATCAAACTTCCCTTCTTCCCATTCATTATAGATATCCTTGATTGATTTATCACCTGTATGAATTGTTAGATTAAAAGTTGTACTATACCCCAATATTACCTTCTCCTTTTTCTTATGTATTTTTTAATAAAACTGAAATATTATTTAATTTACTAACTAAAAATTTCACGTTTAGTCATTTTTACTTTCTGAATAATAAGATGGTTCAAAGTTTTAAAATCAACTTTAGGTTGCTTATGCTTCTTAATGATATTCCAAGTCTCCTCTTTGATTAACTCTGAGAACACTCTACCTAATAACATAGGAATGTATTTACTTGTCCAACCCTCATTTTCATTTACAATTTTAGCGTATTCTTTTTCAATGAATGCTTCTGTACAATACTCATCTACAATAACCTCTTCGATCATCTTCCCTGTTTTAATTTCATTATACCCCATAGCTTTATTATGTATTTCCTTAAATTCAGTAGTAACGATCTTAGCCCATGTTTGACGTTTATATTTGTTGTAGAAGTTATAGTTCTTAATTACAACCCCTTCACCTACTCCTGCTCCATCTTTAATCAAAAATTGATTCTTATCTAAAGATTTTAGAAACGCTTCATAATTACTGTTTACAACTTTGGCAATAGGAATAATGAAATCTAAGTTGTATTCTTCTAATAAAGGCTTATAGATGTCATATGGAATGTACTCTACACTATCTTCGCCTTTATCAATAGTAATATCAAACACATAGAATTTACGCCAAGCATCTTCTCGATAAGTTTTTAGTGAGTGAGGTACTAACCATTCACCATATAATCGATGAGTAGGATGCGCTTTTAGATAGCTCTTAATATTTTCATTACTCAACACATATTCATAGAATCCTGCATTATCTTTCTCTAAAGACAGTTCTCGATTTCAACTACCTGCTTTAATATTTCCTTCTTCATCTAACCATACACTAGCATTAGTTCCGTCTAAATTAGGGAAGATCAATACTTCTCCGAATTCAATATCTGCTACATCATCAGTTCCGTATCGCTCTAAATGTTGGTATTTTTTAAATTGCATATTAAGTCTCTCCTTAATTTATGTAATAGTTATTTTAATTTTATAAAAGCAGAATATTATTTAAGTCAATTACCATAAATCCTCAATATCAGCACTGTTTATTTCAGTTGATACTTCAGTTTTAGGTTCATCCTTAATTCCATGCCACTTTTTCCATTCTACATCTGGCACTTCTCGAATTACCTTACATTTAGTCGCAGTTATTTCATACGATCCATCTTCAATTACATCTGTTCCATCAATTTCAACTTCAATTAACACATTATCACTATTGTTATAATAAGTTGATTTTTTTAATTTGTTTTTATGATTGAAGAATAATTTACCACTACCACCATATGAACCTTTAACATATTCTTTCTCTGCTTTAACTTCTTTACCGATTACATATTCAAATGACGAACGATGAAAGCTCCGTAGCTTGTCGCCTGTTTTTTCAACAAACTTATAGAATTTCTTATCTTTATAAAATTCATTAACATCAAGTTCAATTGCTTCCTTTTCTGATTCGTATTCTCCAATTACTTCACCATTAATAACTCTGTATTCATTACCATCCTTTAATTTAACTACTAATCTTTCACCCTTATCTAAATCATCTAAAATTTCATCAATATCATAATCAATTGGACGATATTCTTTAAAATAGTCTTCTGATTTAGAGAAGTTTGCAATACGATCAATAGCTACTTTTAAATCAAACTCTTCATCTTTTACATCATCAAATAGTCGATCATAAGACTCACCATACATTCCACCTAATTGTTCTTTTAGCTCATCATAAGATTTAATGTCCAATGTCATACACGTCATCAGAACCCGGAAATATTCTGCTTTTGAAATTTTATATCCCTTATCTTCATACTTTTGTGTACGAATAGCTGAAATTAGTGGGTAGCTTGTATTTGAATTAAATCGTAAAATACGTTGTGAATTATGCTTTAAGAACTCTGAATGTAAAATGAATTCTTCAATTTCAAAATCATATGCACCCATGCAAACTGTAAAATCATATGTATCAAAAATATCTTCAACTTTCGCATATGTACGATAATGAATGATCTGTACTAGAATTTGTTCATCTAAGTATTTCTTAATGAATTGTGTAGCTTTCTTTGTGTGTGAGACTACATGATTTCCTGATAGAGTTTGTTCTGCGAATAAATAAAGTGAATTGTAATCACGGAAATACACATCTACATCATTAATGTCTTTATTAGTGAATAAACTTGAGATCATTCCACCTGCAATAATAGCTTTGGATTTCTTTAGTGAGCTGTATAAGTCCTCCCCTAAGTATGCTTTCAGTTTATTCTTTTCAAATGTAAAATCGAATTGACTTGTTATTACATCCTTTTTAATTTTACTGTACTGTTCTTCTGTTAAAGTGAATTGCATTTAGAATCATTCCTTTTTATGTATTTTATTTTTTAAGTGGATTGAAATCAATTACCCCATCTAATTTATTGTACTCAGCGATAATTGTTTCAACTTGTTTTCTAAACTTCTCTGGAAATCTATCATTCTTACCATAGTTCTTACTTAAATATCTAAAGAAACTTTCTACTTTCTTAAAATACTCTGCTTCAGTAAAAATCCGATCACCGTACTTATCTTTACCTAATACACTTACAGTGAGTCGAGTATGTTTATTCTCATTTTCTTTTATGTACACATGTGCCCATTGATGAAATGAACCATCTTTATCTTCTTTATATTTAGTTGGGATTACATACAAATCACCATCAATAAATTTATATTGATACTCTTCACCAAAACCGTTCATAAATTCAGGTATTACAACTTCAACGCCATCAATAATTTTCGTTCTAAGTAGGCTTTTATTGCGCTCATCATGTTCTTCATTCCATATTTTATTTTTAATCAACCTTACTACTTTAGATAATTCATTATGTAAATATTTATCTTCTGTTTTAGTAGTTTTATATGTATCACGAAAAGACATAATATTTTCTAGCTGTTCTTTAAGATACTCTGTATTCAATTTTATACCTCCTTATTTTAGATAATACGTATATTTTATTGATCATACTTTTCAACTTCTGATAACCCTTCATATGTAATATTTGAATTAAAACTGCATAAATTATTATCACTATAAAATGGTTTGGTCAAATAATTCTTTTCAACCAATTTATTTACGATGTCAGTAAATTCAGCCCAAGTCACACAAAAAATACTCTCAATAGTTTCCTTTCTTACCTCTTTGATTTGGGCGATTTTGTTTGTATTTTTAACATATTCTAAAATTTCATATTCAATTTGATTCAATGTTTTACCTCTCCTTTTCATAAAAGTGAATTATTATTTAAAATCCTATTCCTTTTTCTTTTCCGCAGTATGTACACTTGTATAGATGTACACCTTCAATCACACACATGGGATCATTCTGAAAAGGTTGATCTGAAAAAGGAATGAAGCTGTACTTATACTTGTGTATATTTAACTTACAGAAAAATCTACTAATACACATATTTATTTTTAGTTTTAATTTCATACGACTTTTGATCCCTTAATTATTTCTAATTTATTTTTATCCACTATTTTTCACCTATTATATGTACTTGTATCAAAGTAGTTCCATTTAGTATTATTTAACATTATATCTAGAGTGTACTTAGATTCTTCCTCTGTCATATTTGGATTTACTTTCATCCATGTTTCAATTAGTAAATTACCATCTGTCTGGTGCAGCATTGCCATTTTGCGAATCATAAGTAATTCTTTATCATTAAATTTCAGCTTAGAATTATTCTTAGCTGCTTTAATTAACTTCATAGCAATATCCTTCATCCTTTTTTCCTCTGAGTAAGTGAACTTATAGCTACTCATCTCACCCCTCCTTTCATAATACTTATTTCTTATTAAATCTCTATTTTTAATGTTCCATCCCAAGTTGTAATAATGAATGTTACTTTTTTATTTCTTATATCTAAATCATCCATAGGTATATGTTGAACGAACCCAGAGAAAATAGGTACACCCTTTTTTATAATTGTTAAGATTTGTTTTGTACTAATAACCTCAACCAACTGATATAGTTTAATGTTAATCCTCCTCCCCATTATCAATCGTTTTATTTGAAAATGACCCATGCTAAATGCTAACATAACTGTGATATAAGTTGTAAAGGATTGATTATGTATGACTGAAAAACTTAATACAAATACAGTTAATTGTGATGAGCATCAAGCATTGAAAAACTTGTTTAATGAAATTTCTGATGATGAATTAGAAATTGCTAAGAAATATATTGAAGCATTACAAAAACTTAATAAGAAGTCTGAGAATAAATCCAAAGGATGATCTCATCCTTTTTTTATTTATATAATATAATTCTTTTATCTAATTTTAAGAAACAATTTCACCACTTGAATAGTGATATATGTATTCTCGTACATGTTCTCTAAACATTGTGACTGTGTAATGCACTGTCCTTGGACTAACTCCGATTAAAGGAGCTACTTCATTTGTTGTTGTCTCTCTGTACATTAATGGGATCAGAAATGGATGGTATTTATCGATAACCCATGTTTTTGCGTACTCAATTGCATTATGTAGGTATATATAATCTTTTTTATGTAGAACATCTTTATTTGATACATCCAGAATGTCGATTAGCTTACTTCCATCATTATCTAACACATTCGAATCTAGATATGAAAACGAATAACCTGAAGTATCTCTTTTCTTCCTTGTTGCTGCGTTTATGCTTTTAATCACTTCGTTTCTCATTATTGAGTAACAGTATGTAGAAAATTTACAATTCTTTGATGTATTAAATGTCTGTGCTGCTCTAGAGAAAGCATAATTACAGTCACTTTCTATATCTTCATTTGTAATTGCTTTTGAGTTCTTAAATAGTTTTTCAACTTCAAATACTAACCCTTTATTTCTTTTGTATAACTCATCAAACGCTAACTCATTATTATCATTTCTATATAACTCTACTAATTCCTCATTTGTTAATTTATCCATTCAATTAATCCTCTATGTATAGTATCTCTCTTTATTATTTAGAAGCCTACCCTTGCTTGGTAATCTTACACTCAATATACCATTTATTTTCAACAAATCATCTTTCTCTTTATATGTATCGATAAATAAAACATTAAGTACTGGTGATATATATGTAATGGAACCTAATTCAGTTAATTTTTCAAGTACTCTATTATCTCTATATGTAACTATAAATTGATGCGTTGATTTTCTATTGTCATGCACCCCACTACTCCAATCTCTCGCCATCTGATTCACTCCTTTTATATAATGTTTAAACAAGTCTCTCTCGCAAGAGTACCTATTCAATATAAGCACTCTTGCTATAAATGACATTTATTTCTGCTTCCAGATACTCTCATTAATCGATTCAGCTTCATTTTCAATACTGTACCAATCATTAGCTAAGCCAAGATTAATTTCTGCCATTTCCTGATACCCTATTTCCATCTGTTTGATCATTGCTTCTCTAAGCTTGTCCTGTATTCTGGAGTCTTCATTTAGCTGCTTTATTTCTTCAATCATTCCACCCATCTCCATTCATTATTATGTATTTATTACATTAGTCACCGACAATTTGTTACATAACAACTTCACTACTGATCGAGAATGGATTTACATTCCTTTATTTCTACTAGAATATGTATATCTTACTATATTAAGTTCAAATAATCAATAGTTTTATGTATTTATTTATATAATATTCCACTATTATTTATTCCAAAGACATATAGTCATCTTGGATTTCATTCAGAAAATCATTAATTTTTTCTAATAAATGATTTTTAATACCTGCGTTATTCATCATCGAAAGTACTTCATCTAACAGCTCTACTGCTATCCCAAGTCGTTCCTCTACTAAATCTATTTCATCCATAATTAATTCTCCTATGATTTTATTTTCACTTCATCATCCGATGCATTTGAAATATATGATTAAATGAACGTGCATCTTTTTCTGTGATTCCCAAACTGTGTTCAACACCATGCACTTTAATTAGTACTGGAATCTCACCTTTTGCATTTGGATGTAACTCATACATAAAATCATCAATGTGAGTTGAAGTTTCGTAAGTTTCATTTTCATCTTTGTACATTTTTAAGCTCTCTTCTAGCAATTTCACTTTATTAGTTAATGGTGTTAAGTTTACTTGTTGAAGATATTTAACTAAGAAATAACCACTAAAACCTTCTAAGAACACAACTTGCGAACCACTCGAAGAAGTAAACTCATCACCTTTGCAAGTCCAAATTTGACCTTTGTAGTGTTCTGCTTCACCGCAAGTATGCATAACAACTTTATCGTCTTTTTTCAATGGTTCATTGCTCACTCTTCATTTCCCCATTTCATGTGAATTTTTGATAATTGAAATCGCCTTGTCTAAAGGTACTTTTAGTAAATAGCATTGATAGCCAAGTTCTAATGTCCAAATTGTAGCTTCACTTAGTAACTTGTCCTTTTGAATTTCCTCTAACGATTGACCGTTATCTCTGCGATTTATATATTCTTCTATTGTCATTATCTATGTCTCCTTAGAATTTTATTTTTCAGTTTCAATTGGTATATATTCGTCAATTTTCATATCCAATGTTTTTTCAGTGGAGATGATATTTCTATCACTTACTTTGTTCATTGCATCTTCATAAGAATTAGCTTCCACTACCACCAATACTCTTTTGGTTATTTTTTGTTTAGCGATTATTTTATATAATGTCATTAATTATTTCATCATCTCCTTCGCTACATCTTTCTAAATATTTAAATAATAGAGTGGTTTTATTAAATTCCTTTGCGTATATTCCACGCCTGTATAGCTTCATCCCTACTTTCATAAAGATATACACCCATTGTTGCATCATCTACATCATAAGTGGCAATTGGACATCCTTCATTTTCTTCGTGAGCATGGTGTATTTTAAATGATAGCCCTGACCACGGATCTTTTTCGTATTCCTCATCACGTAAATTTCCTTCATCATCACTAATAACAAGTTGAACTTGTCCCCCACAAAACGGACATGGTTTAAGTTTATGATTACTCATCTCAATTGCTCCTTCGTTAAAAATTTTTCATTCTAAAATCTAGCCTATATAAACATCTTCAAAAGCTGCTCTTTCATCAGATAGTTTCATATTAAAATCTTTAATCTTCTTAGTTAATGTATACTTTTTACACTCTCCACACCAAGCATATGGATATGTACTATTAACTTTATTTCCTAATTTATGTTCTATGTATTTGTTAAACTTATCAATGTCATGTTTTCGCCAAAAGAAAATCTTATTATACTCATATTGCTCTTCAAAACTTTTATCATATTTAACTTCCATATCAGTACAAGTATCAACAGATCCTCCGTAAATTTCAAAACTCTCTTGAGGATGCGATTCGCTTATCCAGATATCGCCTAGCTTTAATTTCATACAAATATCCCCTTCCAGTGTATGTATTGTTAAAATCCTACGTACTTCATTAATATCTGAAATGGACGATAATCATTAGATATGTAGCGCATATTACTTCCTACTTGCCATCCATTCTTATTACATTCTACAATGTTTTCATGTAGCTCAATTTCATTACTCGCTTTAAGAATCTTCTTTCCGTTAAATTTATTAAACTCCATATATTTGTCCTCTGTTATGTATTATATTTTTGATAATTACGGATTTTATTTGCTTTAAGTATCAAGTATGTATTACTAATTTTAAATAATATCTATATATTATGTATTTATTAATATTTAACTTCCTTCACTACTCCAACACTTACCATGTACTTCGCATAGCAAATTGAATCGCAATATAAATTGGCATCATCTATAAAGTATTCATCTTCTCTGGTGAGTTCATTTGAACATTCCTTATTTGCACAACAACCAATTACATTAATATCGTGATATTTATTCAGCTTCTTCACCCTCTCCAACATTACTGTTTTCTTTTAGTGGATTATACTCTTTTTGTAGTTCGAAATATTTGAATCCTGCTCCTACTTTAAGGTCTACTAATCGTTTAATTAACCAATCACATTCAGCAGTCCATGTAATCATAGTGTCATCATTATTAAGCATTGATCCTTTATCATACTTGTTGATAATCGTATCAAATGTGTTTCTTAAATTTGCAATATCCTTATTCATTTTTATCTCACCTTTATGTATATGTATTTATTTAACTTAAACTTTTATTGATGTGATATTGGCTCTTGTACCATACCACATCATTTTCTCACAAAGACAACATAACCAGCTTCACCCCTTAATTTTCCTCAGTACTTCATAACTTGGATAGTTCATATTTAAGTATTTTTTCATCTCATCTATGTTAGATGCATTACCTGTTTCAATTATAGATAAATCTTCTGCATTATATAAAAAAATATTATTATGCATTAAAATTAAACTATAATCACCTCTACCATCAATCCTAATCATGTCACTCATATCAAACGAATTATTTTCAGATAAATAGTATTTTACTTCTGGTGTACGTTTTAAAATTTCAACTACCTCACCATCTTCAGTTAATTCAGCAATCTCAACAAAATGGAAATCTGAGCATTCTGTTATTAACTTATTACCTCTTACATTAGTTACTTGTAGTCCATTAGTAGGTATTAACCTATCATATAGTGCTAATAATTCTTCTGGGCTATTATCCTGAATTACTACTTCAGACTGAATCTTTGCTACTATTGTCATAATTATATACTCCCCCTTTTTTAATTAATTAGCTTATCTATGGTATAAATAGTTGCTTTATTAATACAATTTTACCAATTGTCTAAAATATTGTCAATCTAAAAATGAAAACATTTGTTCGTATTTTTGTTCGATATTTTTTAAGAACATTTAAATTGTACTTTCCAAAGTATAATAATTTATATACTCTTAAAAAATATCAAATTCAATTAATATATTTATATATTTATATGTATAAGAGAGCTGAATGATTAATTCATTCAGTCTTTCAGTTCTCTATATTTTAACCTCAAAATGACCATATTCATCCTGCATAAAATCAAAATCCATTGTTTCTCTGATTCGTTGTAATTGAGGATACTCTTTATTATTAGAGGTTATAGTACTCAAATTATATTTTTTAACTAACTCGTCTACAATGATCAAATCAAAAACTCTCTCTCCTTTTTGATTCATCCATTCATTTGCATAGTACATCATTCCACTAATTTCAATAGTTGTTGCAGTTACATTACTATCTTCAAATGTATCCTTTATTCTCTGCATAATGATTGTACTAATCATAGAAGATGTTATACGAACATCATTGTCTTTACCTAGTCTATTTTTTCTAAAAATGTATTCACCATCAACTAATCGTGCCATTTTCCCACTAGGACTTTTTATTTCTGAAGTATTATAAGTTTTAATTAATAGATCATGAAGTTCTTTAGATATTTCAATTTGTCTACTGTCTAAGTTTATTTCATCTGAAAGTACATTTAAAAAGTATTTATCATCTTTTGTAGTAATGTCATCCATTCTTAAATTTCTTATTTCAGAAAATGATGATCCAACAATTCCCTCAAACAATAGAAGTACAATAACCTTATCCCTGTTGTTATCCAGTAACTCAATTTTATTAAGAAGTTCTTCTCTTGTGTAATAATGTTTACCTGCGTTCCATACATAAGTAGAAACATACTCATCATTAATTACATCAACAATTGGATGAGTTGGTGAAGTACTATGCCCATTGTCTATAGCCCATGTAATATAGTTCTTAATAGTGTTGATAAATATAATTGCAGATCTTTTTGTTTGTCTTTTTGCTTGTCTAAATAACAAATCCAACATGGAGTTATCCATATCATATAAATCTGTTTCATGTTTTCTTTCAAATGATTCAGTACGATTGAATATCGAGTAGTAAGTTTTCTTAGATGAATCAGATAAATTCAATGTTTCAAGAAATGATTTCTTGTATTCCTCGTTATACATAATCACTTCACGCCTTTCTTATACATATCTGTAAATAACTTAATCAATGCTTTTCGGTCTTTAGCATTTAATTTCATTTTCCCACTAACTATCTTGCTCAACTTAGATTCAGTATTATGGAATTCGTTTATATCTATAATATCTTCAATTTTCTCAAACGGTATATTATCTTCATTCATTAACTTGATTAAATATAGATGTCCTTCAAACACATCAGCATCAAAAAGTAGACTGTTATCACTGACATTATAGTTTTTATAAATTCCGAATAGGTACACTAGATATTCATTTATTGCTTTTGCAAGCTTTCTTGCGTCTAATATACTGTCTAATTTAAATATATTATTTATTTGCGTATTAATTATTTTATAAGTAGTAAAATCACTACCTTTTATTGATGACTTAGCATCACTAGCTGATGTTATTCTATTCTTTAGTTGTCCTTCTACTTTTAAAATATTCACAACTTCATTCGAATATGATTTATTATCTAGTTCTTCAACACGACTTCTTGATAACGGAGTATGTTTGTCTAGATCAACTTGATATCTTTTAACTTCCGCATCTGACTTATTTGAAATTGTTATTGGGAAAGATCCTTTTATATTAGAGTCTTTATTATAAGCACTATAATTACCTAGTAGTCTATGCATACCGTCTACAATATCTAAAACAGTACCTTCATTAATTTTTAGTGTATTGTTTTTATCATCATAAATAAGTTCTACACCTTCTAAAGCAGTCATCTGATGTGCATTCAAAGTGATAGTAGTTGGTCTTAGTACACCTTTTAAAATTTCATTTCTTATCTGTGTAATTTTACTTTGATAAATAATAGGTTTTTCAATTTCTACACCAAAGCGAACAACTTTCTTCATACCTCGTTGCACATTAGCATTGTAATCCAGTTTACCTGATTTATATAATCTAGCTAATTCTTTTCTTGTAAGGGTTGCATTGTAATAACCGTCACCTAAATCAGTTACATTATGAATTGTCATTGGGAAATCTATAATATCTGTTGATGAAGAACCTACGAATTGGTATCCTCCAATTTCTTTCTGTTCACGTTCAGTGAACCACTCATTCATCCATTCACTCTGGTTCATTCCTAATTTAACTACTAATTGCTGCCCAAATAGCGCAATCTCTTCAAAATCTAATTTACTTACATTATTAACATTATTAAATAAGGAATAAATCTTAGCACTTTCAATACCATGTTTCATTTTTAGGTGTTCAACAATTAAATCTACTTCATCTTTGTCTACATTAGATGAGAATGCATTAATTAAACTTTTAACTTCAATCTCTAATTGTTCATTATCTTTACCTAATTTCATTAATTTCCCTCCCTTAATTACAAGAGATATTTTATCATCTAGTAATTAATTTTTCATTAGATATTACATATTTTTTTGCTTATTTTTTATTTTATTATTTAAAAGTAGAAGCATTTCTGGTCGCATTTCGTTTAAAGCTTCTAAAAGCAACTCATGTGATACTGTTTTATAAGCATCATCTTCTGTATTCATTTTAGCTGAAATTATACCTGTTACATTTAAGTTAGTTAACCTTAAATATCTCATTGTTGTATTAACATTACTATGTCTAGCCTTTTTCATTGCAGTATCAATACAGTTGTTATTATTCAAGTAACACATAGTCACAGCTAATTTTTTAAAAGAGTGGAAAGAATATCTTACTCCAGTCTTATTTATAATTTCATTTCCTCTATCCATCATACCAGTTAATTGTTTATATGTTAGAGTGAATAATTTTTGATCATTTCCTAAATCTTTTAATTGTAAAAGTTCTTCATACAATTCTTTATTTATTTTATCTATCCACTCTTTATTACCTTTTCCTTTATTACTACCATGTGATTTCATTATTACTCCATCTTCAACTACAGTAAAGTTACTCCACTTCAGCTCTAACAACTCTGTAGCTCTTAATGCTGTCTCAATTGCTAATTTGATTATTAATTGTTTTTCTAACCCTTGATCCTCTCCTTTAAAATAAGAAGAATATTCCATCGCTAAATCAAATGGTATCATTTCAATCTCTTCTCTTGTATCAGGAAAGAATTTAAGTAGTGATAGCTTATTTACATCATAAGAAATTATATCCCATGCAGCTAAAAACTCAATGAACTTTTTTATTACCGAGATGTGTTTATTTATTGTTGAATTTTTGTGCTTCGGTTCATCTTCGTTATTTATTTCTTCATGTAATGTATTGAAGTATTCTTTTAATACATGTACAGTCATACCTTCAATATCAGAAACAGTTATAAATTTAAAGTCACTCTTATTTAATATATCTTTAAATAATTTATTTAAGCTGCTTTTATAACTCTTATAACTGTGAATTGAATTTGATTTGTATTCATTTAAGAAAGCTTCAATATGATCATAGATATAATTATCCATCTTAATTGTATTCAAAGCTACCACTACGACATCCCCCTTGTACTCTTATTATTACCAGTATAAAGGAAAACAAACAACAAGTAAAGTAATTATGTATTTATTTTATTAATTACTTTTATAAAATGTTCCTTTTATCTAACCTTTTAACATTAACTCAATCTCAATCAATTCCAATTGAACCTTTTTATTCTCGAGAAGAATGTATCAAACTTTGTCTCTAAAGCTTAAGTGTTTTCTTCTCTTCTTTAATAATATTTTGTATTTGTTATATTAAACATAGAATTAACTTTTGTAGTCCAAGAAGTTTAGTAAATCTTGTTGTGTGCGATTTGTAGGTATAACAACCGATATTGATTCTTTGATCAGGAAATTGATTGCTTCTAATTTTTCCTTATCTATGCCTATTAAGTGTACATTACCATCAATCTCGATTAACAAACTCAATTGAGCGTCTTGAATGTCTATTCTCATTATTCCACCTTCTTGTTAATGGTTAATTATTATGTTACTAAAAATGAATATTAATAAATCCAATTTTTATCATTCTACATACGTCCATATTTCTATATTTAAACAGCTTATATTTGTCCGATGAGATAAATGCTCCAAAGGTAATCCTAATTTCTTTATTATTCTTTGTCCATATGCTAATTTGTATGCTATTCATCCCCTCTCTATAATACTTACCTTTTATTTGATATTAGATCTTATTCATTCTAAACCAGTCGTGTGAATACCATTCTAATTTCCCCAAATCATTCTCTACTAACACTTCTCCGTAAGCTTGTTCTTTGACAATATATTTCTTATTTCGAGTTAAATTATGATTATTGTCATAACCGAAAACTTCATCTCCTGCTAAAACTTTCATAACATATACTCCATTTTCCTTTTTACATAAACTTGTCATACTACATCCTCCCAACGAGTTTTCATTATGTATTTAATAATATTTAGTTTTTATTAAACCTTAACATTACCTTTAAACCATTGAGACTCTTTAAATTCAACTTTGATTTCTTCAATAATTTCACTATGATTACAGGCAACTTCTTTCATTGTTAATCCATCAAAGTATGAAAGAAATTTAACCTTATCTTGATACGCTTTACAATTGTTTAGATTACCATTACATTTGCATTTGTCTTTATTAATAAAACCTTCTCCTTTTTCTTTCCCATAACAAAATTTTGAATTCACAACAAACTCAGCAAGCTTTTCAGTAATTCTAGTCATGTCAAATCCACTCCAATATTTATGTATTTGTGCAATAATTTAATGCTTCACTTTCAAACTCAAAATTTTGTTCTTTATCGCACTTTGGGCATCTGATTCTATATTTTTTTATAAAATCTATATCTATTCCAGTATAGAATTCCTTATAAAACCTTCCTAAATAAGTCCATTTATGTATGCATTCAGCTTGTCTTAATTCCTTTTCACGTTGAATTTCTCTTAATTCTCGTCTGTGTGAAAATTCACTTATCCATTTGAACACCGAACCATCTCCAGTTGTTTCAATTGATCCTTTAATCCAATATAATCATTTATTGCAAATAGTAAATTATCTAATTCTCTTTTAGAGTGTCGATTTGACAACTTACCATTTAAACGCACACTCAGCTCATGCACTACCGTATACCTCTTTTCGTTAATAGATTCCTATTATTTAATCCTTTATACGTCTAATACGCCCCATTACATGTCCTTTGGAGGTCTTTATATAGCAATTCTCCCAACTATACTTACCTTCTCTATTTTTATATCTAATTGAATCCATCCCATATGACTGAGAAACAAACTCTATATACTTTCTTGGCTTAACGTCTAACACTAAATCTTTTCTTGAATTTAATTTCAATACTTTATAAATCGAACTGTTCTCAAATTCATCTACAACTTCTACATTGAACAAAGTAATCTTCCTTTCATTAATATATCTCTTTTATTTAAAAGTTACTTTTTCTCCTCGATTAATCATTTTAGTTAATAATAGTTCATCAATTAGTATCAAAACTCGTTTTAATTCCTCAGCATTAAACATACGTACATTTATTGATTTAACGGAAACATTTCCATCATAATCTTCCTCTTTCGTCAAAGGATTAAAATACAACATTGGATTTGCTATACGCTTATAACCTACTGACCAGAGAGAGTTGTTATGTATCGTAATGCTTAGATCTAAATTTGCTATTTTATTACAGAATTCTAGATATGTCATTTATAATTCTCCTTTATAATTTCTCCTCAGTTAAATTTCTAATAACTTCATATGTAATTATTTAATCAATTCAAAGGCATCATACTCTCCAGAATAAACTCTATATGGTCGATTTAACTTGTTACTAAACAGTTCAACATATCCGCCCTCTCCATTATCTTCAGAAGAAACTAGATGTACAATTTCTCCATTTTCAAATGCCTTACCCCCAAAATAAATTTCATTTACATCTACAATTTTTGCTTTAATCATATAAAACTTCTCCCTTCTATCTTATAGTTTTTCTTCAGTTAAATTGTCAATAACTTCGTATGTATTTTTTAACATACATAGTCTACTCACATAGTACATTCCATTTCGCCAGTCCACATAATACTCTCCATTTGCATACTGGATAACCCCTGTACCTAACCTATGTTTGATGATATCGTTTATAAATACTTGCTTTCCATTTTTATCAATTTCACCAATAAAAGATTCAGGTTTTCCAACCATGATCACTCCATCACCATCTCCATCGCCTATATACCACCAAATCGAAGAATCTTTTCCATCTTGTATAAATGCTGTTCCATAAATCCAATCTCCACCATCATAAGCTCTATGTATTTGCATTAAATATCCTCCTTATTATTTTCAATTGCCCTTTATACTTTTCTAAAATTATTAATAGAGAAGTAACCTATAAGATTATCATTTTCTTTATCCGTGTTTGCATATAACTGAAACTCTCTATTCGTGTTGTCAACATTAAACGCATATCCAACAAACTCACCATCAGAAACAATTTGACCTTCTTTAATATCATTTTTAAGTCGATAATGGTTAGTTAAAATACTGACAATTACAAGTTCTCTACTTGGAGAATATTGCTTATATATTTGACGCATTTCTTCAATACCTAAATCTTTATGATGTTTGCTAATTTTATCATTAGAAACTAACCACTCTATAATTGTCGATACGCTGAATTGTTTCTTTCTTAACTCTCTAGACCATTCAATAATTTTAACCTGTTCTTCTAACAAAACTGGTAATACATTTAAATCTTCCATCTTTACTTCCTCCTAATTTCTCAATAATACATCTGTTTTATGTAATTATTTATTAAAATTTAATACCGTAATCTCCTATTTCTCCTTGCGGAACATTTAATAACGTAGTGACTCTTCTTGTAAAATCTCTATTGAAGTTATCGTATTCGTACCACTTTAATTTATTGATAAAAGAAAAAGAAATATTTAAATTAAACTCATTTATCATTTCTTTTAATAATTCGTTATATCCATACGATTCTTCCAATACAGCATAAAACGTCCAATATGTTATTTGGTGTTTAGGATTGTACAATGAAATTAACATATTCTGAAATTCTTTGGCGAAAGAGTACTCAATGACGCTCACTTCTTTTGTGAAATCCATTACAAATACATCTCCTTTTCTTTTATAATAGACGGCTTTTATATAATTTCTATATCTTATCTAAGTAATACTGAAACAAGACACTACCATACATACCCATACCAAGCTTTCTACCGTATTCAAATATTTCTTCATCGTTAGGATTATTATATTTAAATTTATATACCTTTTTACACTCATCCATATTTGAAAGTAATAATTTATCAAGTCTTTCAAAAAGATCACAAATTAGTTTATATCCTTTATCTGGATGCATTTTGAAAGCGTGTAGAGTTACACCTACATAATTACTATGCAACATTTCATCTTGTCTCCTATGTATTAAATTTGAATTCCTAAAACATCATTTAATCCATCAAAATTCTTATCATCTAAATATTTGTTAATTAAATTCTCTTTATTGTAGTTCATCATTTCTGTAATCAATTTATTTGTTTCAGGTTTGAATTTATCTGGAATACCATACTCCCACTTTCTTGACTCTTGTGTTTCTAAATCAAACTTCTCTGTATTTACCTCAATAATTATCAGATCTAAATTGTAGCCTTGTCTTTTCATTTCATTATGTATTATCGGATTAATAAACTCATATGTATTAGAAATTTCAAAGAACTGTCTCAACGACAATCTTACAAACTTATTACCACTTTGAAAAACAAAAGTATCAGAAGGATTTTCTAGTTGCTGCGTGTTGAGATTTATTATTATTTCTTTATCTTCTGTAGGGATGAAATGATAAATTAAACTATCTCTCAAGATTGATAAATATTGATGTGCAAATACAATTCTTAATTTATCTCCAGTTACCTTTGTATAAAATGGTTTCATATATTGAACTTGCATAATCTCATCTCCCTTTGTTTTATAAAATGCGACTATCATTTAATATCTGTAAAACTGTAGTTCTCAGGTAAATGAATTTGAAAATTATATTTACCTTGTTGATAATGAGGTAGATCTTTTGTTAATTCTTGATATGTAATATAAGGCGTATCACCTTTGACCAAATCAAAGTTTGGAGTTGTTTTTACTGTCTCTGTGATTCCATTACCATTTAATTTATATGATATAGTCATAGTTGTTAGTAAGTTGCTGTTTATTGATCCTGTACCAAAGATAAAGTTTCCTGATACTTCTGCTTCCGAATCAATCTTAATGTAAAATATTTCAGCTTTAGTCATTGGTAAAGTACTAATATAAGGATCACCATATTTAGATTTATATTCTGCAATTTCGTTATTGTTCTTTTCACTTGCTATAGAATACTTTGAAGCTGCATTGATTACTGGTAAAATTATAACCATTATACTAATTAAAAAACCAAGTCCAACTGCACCAAAGGAATCAAGTTTTTCTTCTATCCATAGACAAATTATACTCAAAACAATAAACAATCCGATATATAATATATACTGCCACCAAGTAAAACTTGCCCAAAAATGACCTTCATGTAATCCTAAACCATTTCCTATCTTAACAATTTCTTCGTAGTTCATTAAAATCCTCCTTTACATTTTATGTATTTTGTTTCATAAAATGAAATTATTATTTAAATTTCACTAACTCAATAATCCTAGCAAACGCTACAGTATACCCATGTTCAAGAATATATTCTTTTCTACGATCGTCATAATAAAATTTCTTCTTAATTAACCAGTCTACTGCATCCTGTTTGTTGTCAAAAAGATAATGTTTTCTAGAATTGAACAAGTCCCTATCAGACCAGTCTTCTTTCAAGGCAATGTAATACATCGGTGTTCCTCCATAATAGTAATTTATGATTATATCAGTGTTAAAATCATATCTTTAGCTTTATCATCTAATATAAATTGTAAGTTCAATCCTTCATGTGGACTATGAGTTATTCCATATTTACCATTATTCGTTTTATATAAATCAATATCTTGCATTCCAAATGAAAAGTACTCAATATTCGTCTTATCTTCAAATACATTTTTAATTTTTTCTTCAAACTTCGAACCACTTATTTCAATTTCATGGTAGTCAGCAAAAATACTATCTTTATTTGGAACTCTCAACTTGATTAAATATTGATCACTAAACTTATTAATACTTTTATAGATATTGTGTATCTCAACATTTTCGTAATTTTTCCATGTACTCATTATTAAATTCCCTCTTTCCTTATTTCATAAAAGCGTTCTTTTATTTAACAATGATTTCAATATCTTTACCATCTAAAAATTTAATTGTCTTAATTTCAGAAATATCTTCAACTCTATTTTTTAATTCTCCATTCCATCCTTCGTGCAACATATTGTTACCTCTCCATACAAATACATAATAGTCTTTTTCTATACGTTTTAAAAATGATATTAATCTCATAATCATTCATCATCCTTTAATTCATGTACTGGAAATCCACGTTTAATAAACTCTTTATTTTCTTCTAATTTACTTGAATAACATAAATCTCGATAAATTTTAAGCATGTCTTTTCGTGTTAAGCTCGTCTTGAAATACTTATTGAATCGGTCAAGTAACCTATTCGCATGGTTTAACTCTAATCCTTTACCGATTGGTCTACACATCGACATTAAAACTTTAGCTTTTACATCATCCATGCTTTCACAGTTAATAATGCTTGTATATGTATTTGTTAAATTATCAATAATGATTTCTCCTGCAAAATTTATAAAGTCACATCTGAATTCTTGTATAAATTTAAATACTTCATTCATGTTTAAGTTATCTGAGATTTTATATTCTAATCTATGTTCCATGCCTATTTTCTCCTTTAATATCGCTATTATTTAACAAATACCATTCCATTCTTCGAATTTCTTTTTGCTGTCAGTATCATTTTTATTTAACATATATGCGTATGACTCTTCATATGCTAAAACAGTATTTTTAGAAGCTAATATGTAATCATAGAATTCTGGACTATTAGATTTAAATGTTTTTGAATACAGAGTTATTGTTTTATTTGAGAATAATCTTCTTTCAACCTTATAAATATAGACATCTATAATTGAGTAACTATTGTCTATACCATCTATCAATTTCTCTATTTTAACTAAATACTTATTTCCTTTACCGCTAATCACAGGGAACTTTTTCATACTTTGTCAACCACCTACCCTTCAATCAAATCGTTATATTATATTATTTAATATAATTTTCTCACTAACCTCATGAATTTCATAAAATCGGACTCCCCTTGAGAACCCCATTTAAAATCATGTAGTAATTGATTATTAGTTTTGTCTAAATAGTTTTCTAGTTCTAATTTGTCATGAATCTTATTATTCTTTTCGATTATTTTGTATTCGTCATCATATAAAACTAACTCTGTTTCTGTCATCAACACATTGTCATCGCAAGCACCCATATCAGACTGACGCATATCTACGGTGTGAATATCACCTATTTGCGCTCTGCCTACAACTTCTTTTATGATTTCAATTACATCTCCTGAGTATGCTTTCTCATTCATTTATATGACCTCCTATTTTGATAAAATCAACTTTTTATTCAATTTCTTTATAATAGAACACCCAATAAGGATATCCATTTGAGACATTACAACCTTCTACAATTGCTGTTAATTTGATTTTCATATCCATGTACAACGATAAGAACTTCTCAATATCTTCTGGTTTACGATTATCAAAATATTGACCTTTGTTATTCCAAACTTTCAAACAGCATTTGTTATACTTTTCACTATCCCATGAATATAGTCGATCAGAATAAACTGTTTCAGATTCTCCTTTTTTATAATCGCCTATCCAAAATACAAATTCATCGTAGCTGTATGGGTAATCGAACTTAGAACGATTTACAAGATTACCATTTAAATCTCTAAAGGAATGAAAGTATGTAACCATCTGTTATGCCTCCTTTCATAAAATCGAATTATTATTTAAATAACTACTTCTTTAATATGATTTTCGTAAATCTCCTTAAAGTCTTCCTCTGTAGGTAATTGACTTAATGCTTCCATTATTTCTTTTTTAAAATCTTCTAAATCAGACTTTTTCAATGCCTCGTCTTTCATACTCCACCATTCCTTTTCAGTAAATACGAATATTATTTAATCTTCTCCCCATTGAGAAACACCAACTAAAAATGCTCTGGCTCTTAAGATTTCACTATTGTATTTCTCTTCATTAAAGTCTTCATCTGAAAAAACATCAAAAATTATTTCCTCAGCATCAACTATATAATCAGGAGAAAGGCTATTTAATACCTTATATTGATTTGGTTCTCCTTTTAAATTGTAATCATCCACTTTTAATAAATTTTTTGGAACATTTAAAGTAAAAATTACACCCTCAGTTTCAATCATAGGAAATTCAATTTCACCCGCATCTAATGATTTTTTCTCTTCATATAGTAATCCACCTGTCCAAATAAAAGCATATTCTTTTGCCTTTTCATAGTCTGTAGTAACATATACATGTTTTCTATGCCGTTGTGCAACTAACCCTTCTTGCTCAATTTTTTCCCAATAATGAGAAGATGTACCGTGATATACAGTAATCATTTCCATACACATACCCTCCTAGAATTTAGTAATGTTTGATTTCTTATCCTAAGTATAATTAAATAAATAAATAAAATCAAGTATTAATTATGTATTTATTTAATTAGTTCACAAAAAAGTGAATGAGATCATTAAACCTCTTTCACTTTTCATTTGTGATTTCCCATATTCGTCTTAGTTTGTCTAAGTCTCTTTCATTTAAATTTAAAAGTTCATCATACCAAGTTTGTAATTTTTCATTACTAAACTTACGTTTCTTTATATGTTCTGACTTTATTTCTTCTGTTTCTATATAGCCTGCTTTAACCATGAGTTCTTCATAACCATAATTATAGGCTTCAGCAATCATTTTTAATGTTTCTGGAGACGGTTTTACGATACTTCCAGAGCGTTTATCAACACCTTTTTCAAGCGTGTCTAAATATGTATGACTAATTCCAATACGCTTACTAGCATCACGTAATGATTCTTTACCTCTAAGCTCTTTTAATAAATTGCCTAATGTATTCAAATGAATACCTCCTGTAAACATGTGATTACAAATAGTGTATCAGAGAATTTTATAAAAGGGAAATATTATCTAATACTATAATAAACCTCTTCAGGAAAATTTTAATAGATTATTATTTTTTATTTGATATACTTACAATGTAACTATTTACTAGGAGGATTTAGGTAATGCACAGTAAGTTTTGGACTATATTCTTTTTAATTATCTTCTTTCCAATAGGTTTATTTTTAATGTGGCGTTACGGGCATTTTAATAAACAAGTACGAGTATTAATATCAATATTTTTCTTAATCATTTTCTTACTTGCTTCCTGTATTGGTGGATCAAATACGGTAAAGGAAGAGGAGCTACTTAAGAAAGAGCAACAATTAGAAGAAAAAGAAAACAAATTGATTAAATTAGAAAATGATTTAAAAGTAAGAGAAAAAGGTATTGATCAGAAAATTAAAGATTATGAGAAGGAAATTGAAGAGCAAAAAAGTTTGGAAGAACAAAAGAAATTAGAAGAACAAGAAAATGAACGTAAAAAGCAAGAAGAAATAAAGCAACAAGAAGAGCAAAAAAAGCTTGAAGAAGCACAAAAACAAGAAGCTTCTCAACAGACAACTACAACAACTGCACCTCAGCAAAGCTTAAATTTCAGAAATTGTAAAGAAGCTAGAGCAGCAGGTTATTCAAACATTAGAAGAGGAGAACCTGGTTACTCATCTAGACTTGATAGAGATGGTGATGGATTAGCTTGCGACAAATAATAAAAGAAAGTCACTATTTTAAATGAGTGACTTTTTATATACAGTAGATTATAGAGTACTTTTTTCTGGAACTTTATCAAAATTAAACCCTTTAAATGACACAATTCTTAATGATCCAGTATTAGTTTTTTCTAGGTATTGAACTTTACAATGTAAACTTGGTTCTACCCAAACAGTACCGCGTTCTACTTTAGTTGTTATTTGTTTTGCAATTTCTCTGAATGCTGTTTTTTCTTCAGGTTTAAATCCAAATTCTACACTTGCAACAGGTCTATATTTACCATTGGATGTTTGAGTACCAACAATCATGGTGAAAGGATTTTCTTTATATCCTAATATAACAACATCTATAAACTTAAAATGTTTGAACTTAAGCCAATCATGTGAACGATGGTTCGTTCTATATAAGGAGTTTCTTTGTTTGCCTACAATACCTTCCATGCCTTTTTCTTTTATTATCTCGAAGACATTACTCCCATTCCCTACAACTGAAGGTGTAATTAATAAATTATTTGACGGCTCAACTATCGAATTTAATATGTCTTTACGTTCTATCAATGGTTTATTCATAATATTTTTATCAGTAGCTAAAACATCAAAAGCAATGAATGTTGCAGGATGCGTTAAAGTAGCATGATCAATCTTAACTTTATTTGAAAGCCTACCTCTATAATTAAAGTCATCAAATACTGATACACCATTTCTCAAAACAACGCCTTCACAATCAATAATTGCTGTATTTTCCTTAATCGACTGACCAATTGACTGCAGCTCAGGGAATTTAGAAGTAACATTATTTCCATGACGTGTATATGCCTCTACTCTATTCCCTTCTTTATGCAAGAGGATGCGCCAACCATCCCATTTTATATCGTAAATCCATTCTGGATCATCTATTATTTCATCATTGTTACCCATAGAGAGTAACATAGGTTTTATTGGAGTAAACAACATCTGTATCCCTCCCTATAAACCATTATCTCATGGTAAACAAGACAAAAATACATGTAAATCAAGGGATTGGTGGTAATTACAATTTCATTTTCTCTTTCATATGATCATTCAGCAGGTTTTCCACTTTTGATTTTAGTGCTTGATTAGCATACCTTAACTCTACATCGTTTCCTGCTGTAGCAATCTGCACATCACTAAAGTTTTCATCTATCTTAGTCCATCCAACTATTCGTATTTTTTGCTGTGCAAGCTGTCGTTTCAGATTAAAACATTCATTGCGTAAATCCTTTAAGAATAAATCCATTAATGGGAGAAATACATTCTTCAACTTAAATTGTTCTGTCTTTAGATAATCAACTTGCAACGATTTAACAGCTAAGTCTAACAATAAATATTTATGTACAAGCTGTCGTTGCTCTGGATTAATCATCTATATTTACCATCGATGCTTTTTGTATCTGATCAAATGTAATACGTTTGATTGAAATATCTATATCCAAGAGTAATTCCTTATGAAAAGCATTAATAGCAGTAATCATTCCTACAACATCATGTAATTTATTGTCACTCCACAAAGTTATTTTGACTTCTTCATGTAGTTTATAAGCTCTCTGTACTATTTGTTCAATCTCTTCCATTTCCCATTCAGTCAATTCACGTTTTTTATCATGAAATTGTTCCTGTTTCCATTTTCTAATTTCAACTAAATGCTCAGGTAGCATCATTGCTGTCCATTTCATACTTCCACGGTCATTAAACATAATCTCACTCCTTACATAAAATAAGAACATTCGTTTTATTTATTATAGAACATTAGTTCTTATTTATGCAATAAAAAAGATCAAATATATTCAATAAAAGATAACTATTATTTAACGCTTCATCGAAATACTTGTACCTGCTTTTACATCTCCATCAATATTTCCGCAGCTAACTGAAGTTCCTGCTTTAACTGAACCTTTAATATTCTGACATGTGATAGATGTACCACTTTTAACATCACCTAATACATCACCTTTAATTGTAGCTGAAGAGCCTGTTTCTAATTTATTGATATTTCCATCTACAATAATATGCACATCTCCTGATAATTCACCTGTCTCAATTACATCCCCATCAACATATATTTTATTATTTATTACTGAAATATTATTGCCTTTTACATTTACTGTCTTACCGTTAATTGTTACTGAATTAAATGATCTAAACATGATTCCATCTCCTTATTATATGTAATTTATTGATTATGTATTTTTATTAATATTCTCATTTTATATAATTGAGTGACCTAACAGTGTACAACATTCACATGCTTGGGTGTTTCTCGTAATGAGAGCAGGGTTACTGGTTTGTCACTTCTCCTACTACTAACCCTTTTTGGGATAATCATTCTATGTAATTAAAATCTCTTCGCTACCCATGTTGATACTTTAGAGATAAAAGGATCATATATGTATTTGTCTAATCCAAACATTATTTCCTCTATGTTATATGCTAGCCACCTTAGAATAAATAAAGGGAATGTAATTGGTAACATAATAATTCTCATACTATTATCAACAATACCTTTTACTTTCATTTGCTTTTTCGAACCAATAAAATGATTTATCATCCCTTCAGCTCCTTTCATAATAGGCTCGTTTTATCAAAATTGATTATCATTTCATCCATTTCGATTTTCATACCTTCCAGATAGATTGTTTTGTTATCTTCATCAATATTAATAAAATCAGAATATCTAGTAATAGTTTCTCCATCTTCAGTCTTAAATTCAATCTTATACTTTTTCTTTGGTACTTGCTCAATACTGCTAGTTAGAAGTGGCTTTCCCATTAATAACACCTCATTTGTTTCACTATCTACTAATAATGCTTCTCCTGTATCTAATCCCACTATGTCAAAACTCCTTTATTTAATTAATTTGTTCCATAATTTATCATATAAATAGTCATCATCCACGTATCTCAATATGTATAATATTATCCTTTGTTTCAATCTATCGATGAATGAATATCTTATGTCTGTTGACAATTCTTCATCTTTTATATTTTTTTCAATTTTATTTATATAAGTCGTGTATAGTTCAAATTCTGTATTTTCTTTACTTCCATACAGCTCTAAAACCTTGTTCTCTATTTTCTCACTAATTAATTTTTCTATCCTATTTTTCGCAGCACTTGACGCATCCAACGAAAGTAATTCAATTCTTTTAGAAAGTTCCTCGTTTTTCATTCTTATCTTTTCTAACCTATTATTCAATTCATCATAATAAGCCATTTTCACACCTTCTAATTTTTTATAATACTTTGTTTTTATTTAATTCTTTATGTAATTTCTAATGTTTTTGGATGAAGCGTTATGATAGGTTTACTTTTACTTTGTGCATATTTTACACAGTTTCCTGTACCACCTTTGGTTCCGTCCCATATGGCTATTATGTAATTTGAATTATCTACCATATACTCATTACGCTTCTGCATACACCAACTTGTATAAGGTTCTTTCGATACATATACAACTTCATCTGCTTTCGCAATAATAGCGTACCATTCATCTATATTCGGTTGAAACCATTTAGAATAATGTTTATCACATGGTACAGCGCAAACCAATTTAATGTTAGGATATTTTTCTTTTAGTTTGAGTACAATCCTAGCTGACCACATATCAATTCCTAAAGCCATTCCACTAATGAATGTATGTACTTCTTTATTCTCAATATGATCAATAATTACGTCTCTCAGTTTAAATAGTAATTCAGAATTGTCTTTTGGATTGTAACCATTTAATTTGTTTGGTCTATGTCCAGTGAAGCAAGCTGTTTTCAAAATAAATTAACTCCCTTCTATTATTAAACACTTATCTTATACAAATATTGTTTAGCTATTACATTATTAAGAAAATCCTCAGCACCATCCCACCATGTTTTATAATCATCTACTAATGACAAATAAAACATCAAAGATTCTTGATCGAATCTTACTACTTTAACCATCCTTCCAGAATCATCGATAATATACTTGTTCCCAACTATACTTTGATAGTATTCGTTATTTTGATTAATCATTTCTTTAATTTGTTCAATCCTATTCACAGTGTTAATCCAATTCATATTAAGCCTCCTATTAAGAATATCTCAACTCCCAATTTATGTAACTTTTAATATATGTTATTTATCATTATTTTTAACATCTTCAATTAATTTTGCTGTGTAAATATAGCCTTTTTTAATTCTTCTTTGTACATCTGATACTTTTACAATTTGGTACTTTTCTAAAATAGCTTTAACAATCTCTATTTCTTGATATCTTGATAATTTTTCCATTTTAACATCTCCTTATTTTTAATAAAAATCCAATATTATTAAAAGAACTCATCAAAACTCACTCTATTTACTTCTTTTATTTCTAAAGTAATTACTTCGCAATCATCAAATCTACCTTCGTTCCAATTTCTCTTTTCAGATTGTGCAATAGATGATTTCAATGCTCCTAAGTTGTTCCAAGCTTTACCTTTAGATGAGAACTGAGGATACCCTCCACTCATACCTTTATAATAATCTCCTTTTGAATTTTTAATTTTATAAACCACTCCAGATTCCATTATCACTCACCCCATTATGTATTTTTAACAATAAATCTATTTTATTCTTCAATATAAACGTGTGTATTTGTTTTCTCCATTCTTGTCCATCAATCGGAAATCCTTCTAATTTTTGATCATGATAGCCTCTATTTAGATAATTATGAACAATGTCTTTTACTGCTTCTTCAATAATTTCTTCATTGGTGAAGTCTGAATCATATCCCCAATAACCACTTAACTGTTGTAGATTCTCGCTATTATATTTACTCATATTTAGTGACACTTTAAATTCCTGTTCCACCATTACTGTAATTTCCTTCTTCAAACTCATTCCTCCTTTCAATAATAACTCTCTTTTTTTTATTTATATACCAAAAATCTATTCATCTACTCTGAATATCATACTCAACAGTTTTTCTGATTTCTGTTTACTCAATACCTAAACTTGCCTAAATGTGAATATTCATCTCGATTTTTCTCCATATACCACTTTTTAAATTTTCCTCAACGTCACTTAAATTGTATTCTGAGTATTGTTTATTTATTTTTTCATCAAACCAGAATACTTCCACTTTGTTTATTATTGATTTACGTTTTAGCTTTACATAAAAAATTTTATTATGAGGATAATTTGGGAACTCTTTTAAGACAAATGCAAAAGGTTTAAAATCTTTTGGCGGTGTTTCGAATATCATTTAATCCCTCTTTCTGTAAAAGTTTAGTATTATTTAATTACTTTAAGTATCCAATCTTTTTAGCATAATTAATTATCTCGTTTTGCACATCCTCTCCATGTCCCCAATCACCACTGTATAATCCTCCATAACCATTTACACCATTAGCGCTCTTGCCTGTTCTAATGAATATGCTGAAATCACAAACTAAAGCCCAAAGTGTACCGCCATGAGAGAATCCTTCATGAGAAAATCCACTGTATGCATAAACTTCTTTACTTGTGTAAGCATCTACAAAATATACTCTGTTGTTTTTGCACTTCATGTAAGCCGTTTGTGGTTCTCCAGTTACCCTATTTCTCTCTTTATAGAAAAATCTACGACCTCGTTCAGATATGTATTTTATTAAATTGTTAATTGTTTCTAGGCGTTTTTCTTTCTCCTCGCTCATACGACACACCCTTATTATGTATTTTGTTTTATAAAAGCATGATATTACTTAAACTGTGATCCAAATATTATGCTTATCACATAAGTCGTAGAATTGAGACAATCTATCATCAACTAATTCGGTAATCCCACTTAACCAACTCTCACCTTTTACATACTCTACAAGAGCTTCTTCTCCTGCGTGTGTATCAGATTCAATCGTGTAAAGTAAATCTTTAAATTCTTCATGATCATAATCGTCTAACTTAAATAAATCTGGTTTATTTGAAATACGTTTAATTGTGCTTTCTAATTCTTGTAGAATTTTGAATGATTCTCCCTCACTAATTAATGCCCTTAAATGTTTGCCGTTTATTTTAGACTTCCACTCTCTCATCTTTAATCACTCCTCAAAGTTTAATAATATATTGGTTTCATTTAATTACTTCTTTATAAGCTTCGGCTAAATGTTGTTCCTGCCCTTCTGAATAAGTAGGATTGAACTCATTTGCAACTTGCTCCAATCTTACTGCAATATCAATTAGAAACTTAATATCGTCATCATTGATATCACGCATTAAATCATTATCAGATAATGCTTTTATGTATTTAATTCTTTCTTGTTCTTTCATTTCGTATCACTCCTTATTTTATCTACCTAAATATTACCACAACGACATTATAAATACAACTATAATTATGTATTTATTTAAATAAAAGACGTAAGAGTAAATTCTTACGCCTTAAATAGAAATCAAAAATCTAATCTTCATCAGTGTCCCATGAATTATTTTCTGCTTCAATTTGATCATCGTGGCATTCTTCACATTGTATAGCATCGTGCATATCGCTAGTACTTACGTCTTCTAAACAATCGAAACAATATGAGTCTTTGTCTTTATGCATATAAACACCTCCAATAAAATAATATTATCACAAATTCATCAAATTAAAAATATTTCTCGTTTCTGTTCTTTATTTCCATAAAACGTGACTATTATTGAATCATATTCATGTAACATGACTTAATTAACTCTGCTTTTTCTTCTGTATTAAATTCTGTAGACCCATCAATCAATTTTACAAAGTCCAAGTCTTTATTTTTACGATTTAATAGATATTCTTTTTGAATCTCTTTATTAAAATTCAATAAATACAACTCAGAATATCTATTTTCTGAAATACCTTGCTTTAAACTTTTAGCAATATGCTCTTCCTTGAGGAGTTCAGGATACTTTTTGACAATTGATTTATAGTTGATAGATCCATTTTTAGTAGGAGCTAATAGTTTCAATACTTTATTAGTAGAAATATCTTGATACTCAACTATTCTCATAAAATATGAAACATGTGATGCTTCCTTATGTAATTTTTCTAATAATAAATTAAATAGTTCATCATCTTCTATCAATAACTTATTTTTAAGAAGCAATTGAAAAGGAATTTGCACATAAGACTCACTCTTAAATACTTTTTCTAAATCAAACTTATAATTACGATGCCTAGTAAAGTAGAAACCCATATTACCATCATAAATTTGACCGTTACATACGTATAATTGTTGTGTGTTTTTTAGACATAATTTTAGTTGTTCTTTATTGTAGTGGCTAGGTAGAACTATGTCTTTTGCCCAAACTGGATAGTCTATATTAAAAATGTTGAATAGATTTATAATTTCATCTTTATTGTCAAAGTAACAACTGAGAATTTTAAACCACATTGGAATTTGTTCGCTGTCCATATCACTAAATGAAATATCTCTAGGCTTATAATTTAAGTTACAAATAACTGCGCTCTCGATTGTGTCAATAGTTATGCTATTTGAGAATGATTTTATTGTTTCTAGTTGCTTCAAATTAGAAAGTAATTCATTATTTTCAGCTTTTAATTTTATATGATCTTCATTTAAATTTTCATAGTTCTTTTTCAAATTTTCATATTTATTGATATAACTCTCTATTTGAGCATTTACTTCCATTTGAATTGCATTTGTAATAATATCATTAACCATTATTATTCCTCCGTTTTATGTATTTTCATCTTTTAATAATAGAATCATTTTATCTGAAGCTTAAATTGACTGTGGTATATCTGACTGGTGTATTAGGTTGTATTGTTACTTCATTTATGTTGCTCACATAAACAAGTAGCTGTGTTTTAATATCATCATCATCAATTATATTTCTAATATAGTCTCCTTCTTTTACACAAATGCTATTATTTCTTAAAGTTTCTTCAGAAATCCCAGAAAAATATTTCATTATGTAATTCCTCCTTTTAATAGTTCCATAGTTTATGGTGTCTTTTGTTTAACTCTTCAATTTCACTTGTATCAATTGTCTTTCTGAACTCATTTATCAATTCTTTAAGGTTATCTAATGCTTCAACTTCAGTCTTACCTAATCCTACTAGTTCAGGTGATAATCTAAAGTAAGCAATATGACCTCTTGTAGTTTCTTTAATGATTAATTTAGGTTTATCTGCATCTTCTAGTAACTGTTTAAGCATTTGTTCTGTCATCATTCGAATTTTCCTCCTTTTAATAAAACTCCTCTATTATTCTAAAATTTAGTCATATTTATTTTTCATTTGGTAATAATTTAAGTAATTTCTCATTTCTACATCATTATGGCTATCTTTGTGTAAGTGAGCATTCACCAACCTGAACATAATTAAATCCCTAACTTCTTTCTTTTGTTGGAGTGTAGAAAAAGTAATCATATTAGCTATCTTGGTTGCAAAATCTTCATAATAATTAAGATTGTTCATTATTATCTTCTCTCCTTTCATAAAATGAACATATTAATTAATCTTCATTGTGTATAACATATTCTTCTTGGTGAAAGTCATACTCTTCTTCATCGTCATACTCAACCTCTATATCTTCAATCACTACATTCTGATCATCTACATCCCATTGTTTAACACCTTCAATATTAAATAGTTCATGTTCAACAGCATCCAATGCGTTATTGGCGTTAATGTCTTCTTCGTTATAAATAACAGACATTGTAAATGTGATCTTCTTCATCATATGTATAACTTGCCCCTTTTTTCTTTTTAGTTATATGTATTTTTATAATATTCAGTTTTTATGTAAATCTACTTTACCTCTCTAAACCATTGTGGATTCAACATGATATGTATAGCCTTCATTAACATTGGTGTATCAAAATAACCAAAATGACATTGATTCTGTTCGATTCCTAATAAGATGGACATTCTTCGATAAGCCTCGCTACGTCCTAATAATTTCTTCTTCCACACAATATCAAATAGATCGTGACAAGCAGTTTTTAGTACTTTCATTTCTTTAGTTGCTAATACCCCTAATGGCTTACCATTATCATGACAGCCTACACTTGCTTGGCAGTTCCTACATAAATAGCATTTACCATTACCATATTCTTTCCCATAAATTTCTTTATTTGAAGTAAATACGACTACTTGATTACAGTAAGGACATTGTTTTGGTGCTTCCAATATAATTACTCCTCCCTTTCGATAATATCTATCTTTTATGTAATTTTTAAAATAGATTCCAATTGATTTAAGTAGCGTTAAACTATTTCCTGACACTTTATACATCTTAATCTTAAAACGCTCTGTAAATTATTTAATCATTGTTATAAGAAACATCTAACTTTGATGTTTTGTTTGGTTGAATTGATACCCAAAAAGCCATACTTTTACTTAATCGTAATTCATGCAAGGTTTACGGACAGAAATGCAACCTTTAGAGACTCAAATGCAAACTTCAAAGGACAAAAATGCAAGCTAACCTTGCATAAATTACGGTGTATAAAGAACAATATACATAATATACATAAGATACAATAAGAACCAGTATATACGATTTCATTTTCTATCGAAAAGTGAGAATCGTAGTCCACCTTTTTCTCTCCCTTTACCCTTAGATTAAATATTAGATAAATTAACTCTATAGTGGTTATTAAATTTATCGAATTTATTCTCATCAAATGGATTATCAAAATGTACTTGATGTTTAGTTATACTTATTAACTTTTCCTTTTTTAGTTTGTTATTGTATCTGGTTAACGTTTTATCGCTTATATTTAAATCGTTTATGATCGTTTCATATGCAGGAAAACAGTAATCCTTCATGATATCGTTTCTATTTATATATGACTCATAATAAAACACCAGTCTATATCCTAATAAACCAATCGTTTCAATATGAAGGTTTAAATTTAAGGGGATTTGCGTGAACCAATCATCACGATATGGATGTAACAATTCTAACTTTAATTTCTTTCTAATAGGAAAATCACTTATTTCGTTTTTAATCATTTTTTGCTCATATAAATTTTTAAAACAATTCTTCAATGTCCTATTATCGTTAATGCCCAGTGCATTTTTAATTGAAACATGATCAACTTCCAATACGGTATTATTTTTATCGTGCATTCTGAATTTCTTGTATAGTAAATATACGTATACTGCAAAAGACTTCTCATCAATATTGAATCCTATATTTCTTACAATTTCTGTTGGCACTTGTAACCATACCTTAGTTTCTCTCATTATAATTCAACCTTTATGTATATTATTAACCAAATCCCTCACTAACAAAATTATTCCCTTTGATATATTTTAATAAAATTAAGAAATAGTTACTCCTTTAGATGTTTTATGATCTCCCAAATATCTCTTAAACGTTTAACTGACTCTTCATTTGAAACAATCAATTCTTTATAAAATTCTTCTAATTCAGGATTGTTATTAGATACTTGAAAAGAATTAGCACCTTTTTCTACTTGGGAAAGATGAGTAGGTTCAGTTGTGTTACCAAGTAAATAATCAACTGATACATTGAAAAAACTCGCCATCTCTTTTAGTAATTTAAAATCAGGTTCTCTTTTTCCTGTTTCATATTTGGATAATGCCGAATAAGTAATGCTCAATGAATTAGCTAAATGCTCTCGACTAATATCTTCTTGTTCTCTTAGCTTTTTTAATTGTTTATGAAACAAATTAATCCCCTCTTTCGATAATAGATGTGTTTTATGTAGTAACTCATTCTTTATCCATCAAAATACCATTTACAAAATGCACATCTTCTTTATCATCAATAAGATTATCTAAAGGAACACTACGCATATAATCCATATAATGTTCTATAGCACAATCTTGATTACAAAAATATAACCCTAATTCTTGACTGTGCTCAATTTGAGTTTTATCTGTAAGCACCCTATTACATGTACTGGAAGAACATCTAACCTTTCCATCCATACTATTCATCCTGATCACCTCTATTTAATAATAGTTCTATTTCATTTAAAGCTTAATTGTATATTCTTTAGGAATACTAAACGATGTGAATTCATGATCTAAGTTATAATGATTTATTATTAGATGTAAAATATCGCTAAATGCCTCCAATGATATATAAACAGCTTCAGAATTATCGTATTCCTCATTCTTTCTTATGATCTCTGTCATATTAATAAATTTTGATATTAAGTCATTACTATGAACCTCTCCGCTGTATTTCATATAGTAATAACCATATATGTCTTCATTATACTTTTTAAATAATTTAGATATAGAATTTACTCCATCTACTCCGTACCATTTATATTTATCTTTAGAAGTAAATTTCTTATTCTTGTATTTTAACTTTATTTCTTTGATTTCATCAGGTGAGTAAATTGGTATGACATCTGGATATAGATTACTTGTCTTTTCATATATGTCTACTTTTAATTTAAAGTTTGACAACATGAAATCTCTAGCTCTATTTAAAGAATCTTTTTCCAAAATAAACTTTAGATAAATTAATTTTTCTAATATATTTCTGCATAAGCTATCAGTACCATGATATTTCTTATTATTAACTAACAGAAACAATGAGTCTAATTCATAAAAAGCATTACTTGACAGAAACACTAAAGATTGGTCTAAGTCTGATAATTTTTTATTTTCTAACGCAAGCTCATATATTTTATAGTGAACTGCTCTTAAATCTTCTATTATTATTTTGATATCCACTAAACTACCATCTTTCTTTTTTTTAATAATAACTTCCTTTTATATAAAAATTCTATCCTAATTTAGTATTGCTTTATATGCATATAAATTGTATTTTCCACAATCTTGTTGTAATACATCGTCTGATACAGGATGAATCTGTCTATACTCAATATGTTCAAAAAAGTCATCCTTCTTTAAGTCTAATCTCATAAATATGGATTTTAATGCAAGTTGTCTTGATTGTGTAGAATTAAAATAACTGGATGCTTTTATATCCTTTTCAATTTTCCTTAGTAAATTTTTAATATCTTGATGAGTAAACCCTAAGATTTCTGCATTCGGTGCTACTCTTGGATAATCATTATATAGTTTGCTCTCTGAATTTTTCATTACATATCCCCTATATCTTAAATTTTTTTATTGAATTTACTTCAACAACTTTTCAATTTTTAAAATAATTGAGTCCAATTTTATTTTACTTTCTTTCAAATTATCCTTGATGATTCTTAACTCATCTTTTGAAAATAATTCGATATTAGAAGACCTAATAAAAAAATCTACACTGACATTAAGTTTAGTTGATATTAGTAAAAGCATTTCAATTGAAGGAGTACTGTGTCCATTTTCATAATTACTAATAGTTACTTTAGTTGTCATTACTAGATCAGCTAATTCTTCTTGTGTATACATTTTATTCTTACGAGCTGTTTTTAATCTTTTTTTGAAACATGAGTCACCTTTTTATAATTAGTCATCAGTTTAATTTATTCAAATGAAGGAGTATCGAAGAACTCGCTTAATGTTATTCCACATCCATTACAATAAGCCTTAACTGTACTTACTTTTGGATGCTTAGAGCGCCCATTCATAACTTCCGAGATAGTAGATTGTTTTATACCTCCTTTCCTCGCAATTTCTGTAACTGTCTTATCACGTTCTTCAGCTAGCTGAATCATACGCATAGTTATCGCTTGATGAATATCCATATGTACATTACTCCATTCATTATAATAAAAGACTTCTAATATCTAATTATCATGCAATATGTAGTAACTAAGCACTAACTAAGATACTAGTTCTGTAAGAAGCTCATCGATGTCATCATGATGGTATGGAGCTACGTCTTTTAGCTTCACTAGGAAATTTTCCATTTTCGATGGATCAACACAAGTAAATTCAACTTCTTTTTCTTCTGTAACTACATTTAATTCTACTCTGTTTGGCTTTTGAACTATATCAAACGCGAGTAAAAATTGAGCTTCATTTAATGTAGTGGAAATCACCTGTAGTGCTTCTTTTATTTGAACATTTGCTTTCATAATTATATTCCTCCTAAGTTTTATAAAATGCTGATATTACTTAATGTTCATTTATTCCTCAAAATTATCCCAGTAAACACCATTAATATAAGTTCCAACGTTATAACCAAGGTAATCTTCGACTAGTCTTCCAAAAGAATGATTAACATTGAATAAGTCCATTATTGCCTTTTGTTTATCGTTCAGTTTAAGATTTATTGACATGGTGACACCTAGTTCTCCTATCGTTGCATCTTCTTCTTTCATTTCTGCTAAGACTTCTTCCTCACTTTTAAAATCATCAATGATATAGTAAATATCAATACTGTCAATCTTTAAGAAAGAGTTTTCAACTTCATTTCCAATTGTATCACCTACGATTTTCTCTAATAGTTCATATTGTGTTGTATTCTTTATTTGTATTTGTAAATGAGTTAGTAAGTATTTTAAGACGTAATTCATAATCGAATTGAAATCTTTTTCTACATGTCCTTCTTCTATCATAAATACGATTTCTTGCGTTATATCACTGTGGAATTCATTTAGTATGTATTTGTGCATTGGATGTGTAATATCTTCTAATACATTTTCCCAAATAACCATGTTTTCTTCATAAGTTTTCATCATATATTCCTTCTTTCTTTTTATATTCCATAATCTCCAGATTCTACAATAGTTTGTTCGCCATGCCATTCTTTTAAAAATTCTTGATATGCTATAAAGTTTTTGATATCAAATTCAAAATTTTCAATATCTGGATATAACTTTCGTATTTCTATTATTTCATTCCAAATTAAATCAGTTAATTTAGATACTAATCTATGCTTAATCTTAATAGAAAACATATCTTTTAATAATTTCAAGGATACCCTATCTAGATAAAGAAAAGAATCTAGTGATCGTTCGATATAATATTTGTTAGTTGAAGCTGTCACATCCATCTTAATCACCCTTTATCTATTATTTTAATTTTACTTGATGCTCAAATGGTATACAACTTCCAACTACAAATATTAATTTGTACTTATAATTAGTTGCTGCCTCCATTTAATCTTAACCTGATATTACCATACACTCAAAATTAAAGTCAAACACATTTATGTATTTTTATATTTAATTTTAAAGTAGTTAAAGTAAATCAAAAATTCTATACGATTGAAATTTCAAAATCATACAATTAATAAATCAAGATTTTGTCTATCTCTATATTCGCATTAAAAATTCTACATATTCTAATTTTCTAAATGTAAAATTCTACGATTTTGATTTTTTAATTCTACAGTTTTGATTTTTCAAATACTGCTATCTTGCATGTCTAACTAAGAATTGGTTCACATCGATCAAACAGCTATTGTAATTTAATAAAGAATATTATTTATATATTTAGTTAGCTAACAACTTCATATATCCCTTTTGCAGCTCTTTCATTTGATCCTTATAGTAATCAACTTCTTCTTTTGTATAGCTTGGCGTAAATAACGCAGGAACATCAACTTCTATATCTGAGTTATTTACTGAGATTTCATAACGAGCAAAATCATATTTATCCACTAATTCGAACCTATATTCATTATTTATATTGTTAATGCATTCTTCTCTAACTTCTTCACTCATTTGTAACAGTGAATTGTACACTTCATATTTATTGTAACTAACTCCATTATTACAATCCGCAGCATTATTAACAACTAATTTTAATTGATTCATCATTTTTATATCCCCTTTATTTTTTAAGTATTTATTCATATAAATTATATCACAACAACTTAACTTGTTTCTTTGTAAGATTAGCTCATTTCAATATCAATATTCCAATTTTCAATAAATAATTACATTATTATGTATTTTATATTTTAGTTAACATAAGAATAATCGAGTTAAAATAGCGTTAACCATACTCTAAGTAGATGATTGGAACTTTGATTAAAATGTATCTTACTTGTAAGCTATAAGTAAATTATACATAAGATACTAGTAAGATACAATAGTTTTTTAAATTTATTTTTGTATATTTTGGAAGTATTAATTATTCTTGTCTACTCCCTTCTTATTTATTCACATGTATTTTAAATAGTTCAATTTTACTTTTGATACTTCCCCTCTAAATTAGTTACAAAAGGATTTAGGGTGATCTTGCAATGTGATCTCTTGAGAAGTTTAAAAAGACCAATCATTTTTAGCAGCTAACTAATTCGAATAAATTGCTTTTAATAGGAAGAAACTAAATTTCATAAGAAAATAATCATTGTGGAATTAGATAGCCTTATATTTTATTTATATAAATACATAAATAGTGTTGACTAAGATATTTTTAAGTGATAAGATAAACTCAAGTTAAACAAATAAATACATAGACAAACTTTAGGAGGAATTAAAAATGAAACTACAAAATAAAATCAGCGCTCTATCTAATATGACAGCTAAGGAGTTACAAGTAGAAACAAACAAAGAAGGTTTAGCATGGTACAACCGTGAGAAAAACGTAAAATGCGTAAAGGCGAGATTCTTACAATGTTAACTGAGTACTATACAATCTTATTTGGACAGGAACAAAACTTAGAATTAGAAATCGAAAATTCGACAACTGCTCAATTGGTCAAGTATTTTAAAGAACTAGCTTCCAATGCAGTAACTACAGCTAAAGAAGATTACGATCAAGCAACGCAACAATTAAGTACTGTTAAAGAACTACTATCACACGCATTTGTAAAGCTGCATGACAAGCTTACTGATAAGAAAAACAAGCTACTAGCTCGAAATTGGGCTTTAACAATAAATAACATTAAAGGTATTGTGACTACCGCAGAACGTAAAATTAACGCTGTAACTGCCTAAATAAAAACAGTATTTTATGAGAAAATAATTACTGTACGAAATGTTTTGGATTATAATATTAATAAAATCTAAGTGTTGAGAGGAAGTAATGTAATGGAATATCCAGTTTTATTTTCATTTGAGTTTTTATTAAAAAATAATTTATTTATAAATGTGGAAACACATAGTGAAAGAAAAGTGATGAGCTATAACTACAATAACAATACAATTAAAATAAATTTAGAAATGCTAGAAGAAATAAAAGATGGTTATTTATACTATTTAAGTGAGGATGAAATAATAACTGTTATGCTATGTCATGAAATTGGACACTATTTAGAATTTAAGAATAACAAAGAACTACCAAGCCAATTTCAATACTATATGTTTGATAGCACTAGAGAAGAGTATATAGAATTTATTCTCGAGCGTGAGAAAGTTGCTTGGGAAAATGGAAAGCAGTATGTTCCAAAAGATTTATTAGAAGAGTATGACAGAGTAAATGAACGCAACATTAATGATTATATTTCATATTTCAACAGGTAACTAATTTAAATAAAAAGTAAATATTATCAAAAGATTGGAGTGCGTATGAAATGCATCATACTGATGACGTGGCAATAGATAGATTTGCGAAAGGTAATTTATTTGATTTTAATTTGGATGGATTCAACTACTATACAACTAAAACTGGTATACGGAAAAAGAAACACATGAATGAAAAAGCTGTCACTATAACTGAAAACGAATATATGTTAGCTTGGGAAAGATATGACTTCATTTTTAATTAATGATTCTGGAAGGACTATAACATGACGTATTCATTTAGAAAAGAATTAGACGACCAAGAAATGAGCGATACTATAAATGAATTATCAAATAAATTTGTAGGAATAATTTTTCAGGATGATAAATATCACAAATTCATCATGAACGGTATTTCAATAATCACTAAAGGAAAAACTTATTATTGGTCACTTACTTATTCACCAATGAGCGACAATGGATTAGTTCATACTTTAGTAAAATACACTAGGCCAATTGACGATTTTATCAATGGCAAATTTAAGTATGAAAAATTATAATAAATAATATAAATAAGTCCCCTACCCTATTCATAAGTGAGGTGAAAAGATCTTGATGCATAAATGTATAGCTGCAATTGACAATTATTTCTGGTGTCCAGAAGATGATCCATATGACAAGGTATCCTTTTATAAAGTTACTTTATCTGTCAACGCTATATCTATTATAATGCTCCTAACTGTTCTTACGAAAATTAATTAAATAAATACATAAAAACCATTGTATTTTATATGTAGTAGTGTATAATAAGAATTAAGAATAGGAATTATTAAAATTTAATCAGAGTAAATAAGTCAGTAACAACTTCATACATTGTTTATTGTGATTAAATTTTAAGTATGGAATTCTTAAATAATATATGCTTTTTATCCAAAGATTTAAATTAAATAAATACATAATATTAAAAGGTGGTAATTCAAATGAAGCAAGTAAACTTTATAAAAGTAATTAATTCAAATGTAGATTATGCAATTAAAGCAACTGAAAATAGTTACCGTAATAAGTTTTTCATCGTAGTTAATGGTGATCGAATTGAAAACTTCAGCAAAACAAAACGTGGAGCAGAAGGTTATATCAAAAAGAATACATTCAGTTACTATGATGATTATTCTCATGAAATGATTAATGCTGGAACAAATCTTGAGATTATTGAATTATCATCTTTTGATATTATTGACTATTACAACAACCCTAGTATTTGGTTTGATACAATGTTTTCACGTTGGAAAATTAGACAAAGTAATGACTATATGCTTACACTAGCTAACAAGTTAGAATGTAGTGAAAACGTAATTAAAGTTATTGAACCAATTTTAGATAATTCAGATGCTAACTCTTTCCCTTCCCTATCAATGGTTGGATTAGATGAAATTGAGGAAAATGAACTAGTTGAAAGTGTTGTAAATGAAAGTGAAACTCCAGAAGTTGCTACACATACTGATACATTTGAAGAAGCAGATAATTCTATTACAATGAAGCTAAATGAAGAGAAAAATGGTGTAGAGCTATACTTCGATGAAATACCTAGTGAAGAAATTCGAACGCAATTAAAATCAAATGGTTTCAAGTGGTCTAGATTTAACAAATGTTGGTATGCTAAACAAAATGAAAACACATTAACTTTAGTTGAAATGCTATCTAGTGGAAATGCTGAAACTTTAGAAGCTACTGAATCATTAGAAATAGAATTAGTTGAATTCGTGGATATTGCACAATTTAAAATTAATGAAGAAACTGAAAAGCGTTTGATTGATAATTCATTAATCAATAATGGAAAAGAAGTAGGAAGAGAAACAAAACAACTACACTCCACCTTATCTAACATACTGGAGAAAACAAAAGAAGTAATTGAAATAGCTGATAATAATTATAGTAAGAATACACTTATCAATGGTTTTAATGCCTTTTGTGAACGTTATACTAAGGGTTTAAACAGTTACCTTTATCAACGTTCTGTAAATCCCTCATGGGCTGTTACTGGTCGAGGTGGCTTGAACATATCTCGTTACAACAAGAAGCAAGATCAATTGCGTAATAAAATGGTTAAAGTGGTTGAAATGTTAGAAAAACAAAAATCTGTACTAGATAAATATAAAAGTAAATTTAAGAAAAATGAAGCTTACAAAACTAAACAAGAAATTGAACATACAATTAATAATCTAGATGATACTTCCCTTTCATTCGCAACTAAACAACGTGAAATGGATTATTTCGGTTATAAATATAATACACGCTCTTATGAATCTCCTAACTACTTCTTTATGAAGATTGCGGCTTGCTACCGAATATTTGAACGTGCTACAGGTAAAGAAGTTCATAGTATGAAAACAAATGACAAGTTAACTGATACTAAAAATTATGTAATGTATTTAGAAAATAAGTGTGTTAAAACCGCTATTTAATATAAATAAATACATAAATAGTATTGTGTTTTTGTCTATTATGGTATATACTAGTATTATATTAAAGGAAAGGAGTTGACACAGTGTAGTATGGATATTGAGCACATTATCATGATAGCAGGCTCAGTCGTAGCAATCTTAAAAGGAATCACCTCTTCCTTAAAAGACATACACGACATGAGGACAAGCAAAAAACGACCCTCTTCTAAGCCGTCCGCAAAACGCAAGAAGAAAAGTCGTCAAAAGTAAGTCGGAGGGGATTTATTCCCCTTCCCTATTGATAATAATATTACCATACTCACTTAAAATATGCTAAAGAAAATCGGTTATCTAAATTTATTTTTTATCTTATTCATGCCGTTCTTGATGTATCAGTGGATTGATTTTGTAAACTTATCTGTATTTGATTGGGTAGTAATTGTATTATACGGGATACTAGTGATTGTTTTTATAGTTAGAATTGTAATTACGGTGATTGGATCAAAGGGAAATTAAAATGAAAGTTATATTATTTTGAGCAGCTTAAATATAAATTAGCTGCTCTCTCTTTTTACTTTAAATTTTAAATATATAAATACATAAATGTTATTGCATAAATCAAAAATGCATGATATACTATATTTAAGTTAAAGAATTACATAAATCATTTAGAAGGTTGTAGATGCAACAAGGCATCAAACCAAAAGGAGCAAATTAAAATGACAACTCAAACAATCGACTTATCTTGGATCGTAGAAGGTAAAATTAAAGAATTAAAAACTTTATCTGAAGGTGATAAAATTGAGTTAGTAAATGGTGACATCATGCAATTCGTTCGTTTAAAGCAAAAGAATTTTATTGGATCTATGAACGGCAAGCAATATAATGTACCAGTTGGAATGTTCTCAAAGTTGCTAGAAAAAGCTACTGAAAAAGTTGAAGAAATTAAAAATGAAGAATGGAAAACTTTAAAAGAAGGAGAATTTTTCTACATCTTAGAACAACGTAAATCATATGCACTACTATTCAAGTTTAAAGGAATTAGCAGAAATAAAATTGTAGGTATTAACCCTATTAATAATACAGAAGTTAAAATTGATCCTGCTTTATTTGTTGGTAAAGTAAATTAGTCTTTGGTAGAATTAAACAATGCAAACTAATTGGAGTGAATAGAAATGACAAGTATAAAAGCTATTGTGTTTGAAACAGAAGGAAATGAACAAAACAACAGTTTAACAATGAATCAAGTTTGGGATAAATTAATTGACGGTGGTATGAAGACGGCAATGACTAACGAAAAGTGTAATTACTTTAATGACATCGTTCCTCATAAATCAGCTACATTTATTTGTGAAAAAGAACAATTGGAAGATGTAAAGTATTGGATTAGTTATTGTGGCTGTTCTATTAGTAAAAAGTTAGTAATGCCTGATGGGAAAATTGTTTTACGTGCAGATTATCAATGTTGGTAAATAGTTTAATTTTAAAACCACTTCCATAGTGGTTTCTTTTTGGTTTACTGTCAGTTATGAATTAGTTACATTATAATTAATATATAAAATACATAAGAAAGGAATTATGCTTATTTGAAAATGATTAGAGCTGATACATCGTATATGTTTACCGCTTCCCTACTTCACTTTGAAAAGGAAATGATAAGATGAAACTAAAATTAGAAAACGTTCTTCACTTATGTAAAAAGCATGGATTTACAGTTGGTAGAAATAATGATTGGTTATGGTTGAATAGTACTGATGGCAGATATAGTGAAGATGAAGAATATAAGATATTAAGGGATATTGGATTTAGATATTCACATAATAAAAGTAAATTTTATTGTATATGCGAGAAAACTAATCCATATGAAAGATACAAATCAATAACTGACGCTTACTATAGTAAAGATTATAACTAAAATAAAAAAAGGATGATAACTATAAAATTAAACAATATCAAGGTTGGAGATGTATTCAAGAATTATAAGGAACTATGTAAGGTGCTTGATGAAAAGGTAAAAGGAGGAGATGGAAAGAAGTATCAGCTTATTGATTGGGAAAGATATTTTACTTATGAAAAACAAGGATATAAATTTGTAATTAAAGAAATACATAATAATCCTTTAGATAAGAAAGATGGTAGAAAGATTGGCAACAACGTACTTCCCTTTATAGATGAGATGGAATTACTCTTAATAAACTTACTATTAAATAGCGAAGATAAAGAACTAACTATATCAAATAGTAAGTTGTTGCTTATGCTTAGTATGATTAATCCTAATTACCTTACATACGTGAATAATAAAGAACAATTATCAAAGTTAGTTGATGTGAATATTAACTTCATTATAGATTTTTATGATGTAACTAACTCTACATTTAGATCAGCAATTAATACTGTTACTAAAAGATTGGAGAATAAAAAGTTAGTCATTCATGAACAAGTCACAATGGTTTGCTTCGTAGATACTCCAGTAAAGAAAACAATAACAGGACATAATAAGATAATAGAAATGTATACATATGATAACAATTCAAACTCTTATACTTATAAAAATGTATTACCTAAAGAAATATATCGAGAGGCTACATCTGATGAAAAAGAATTAATTGTTCGCTTAGAGAAATATATCATGAAGAATAATTATGGATATGATAACATACAAGACTTATTCTTAGCAGGTAAAGCCACTTCATTCTATGCAGATGTATCAAGGGTACTATTTAAAGAATTAAACATTAAGAAAGCATATAAAGCACACAGATACACTTTTAACATAGATAATCTTAATGATGAGATGATTAAGTTATTAGATAAGTATGATATCAATGAGTTGAAGAGACAAATTAATAACAAGGTAATGATTCGACTGGATGAAACAAGTAACAAAAGGTATATGGATGCATTGAATGAACTGTTTGATACAGAATCTAATAAAGTAAGAGTAAATGTTAGAGCTGATGATAATTATGTAGATAGTATTAATCACTTGTCATCTAACCTTATTGATAAAGATAATAAGGACGGTATTAAGAATTCAAATAATGAAATTTTAAATGAAATAGAAATTGATTTGTTACATTATTAAAAGTTTGACAGTTTAAAATCCTATTATATATTACATAGCATATTAAACTGTCAACAAATTAAATTAATCCAGTAATGGTTGAATAGTGTATTGTGAGTAGTAGTGAGTGGAGTATACTTGCTGCTACTTTTTTAGTTTAAGTTAAATAGGTAAATATATAATGTAAATAATTATTAACAGGTTATCAACATATCCACAAGTAAGATTAATGAATATAAACTCTTCGACCATATGTCACCTGTTATATAGCGAATAGAACAGATAAATAATATATTTATATTTTAGTTATACATTATTTATTTTAGAACATTTGTTTGCTTTTATTCATCTTATTTAGTGCTGAATATACTGTAAATAAGTGGGTATTATAGGTAAAATAATATACATTATATCCTTATCACCATTGAATATAGGGGGTATGTTTACATTTTAAAGTTTACTAGCTGCTCCAATATCACCCCTACCTCTTCCATCCACACAGCATGTATAATTTTATTACTTTATACCTAAATACTACCCTACTCATACTCGTTTTCGTAATCGTACTTAACCTTCAATTCCCTTATAAACATTGAATATTCAACTATAGTACTTTTGTCACTTTTCGTTAATTTCCCCTACTTTTACCTTTCCAGTACACATAAAACACTTATAATCACTGGATATTACGATTAACTTGTAACGACTAATATTACATTGATCTTACTCATTCATATAAATCTCCCATTAATATTGAATATTACCCTACTTTTTAATTAAATTAACTGAACACAAAATAACTCGAAAAACAACGATAACTCATCTTAAATCCCCTTATAAACACTGCATATTAGCAGCAGGATTTTTGTAGTCAATCGACTACTGATGAATTTCTCTATTATCGTCTTTTCGAGTTCAAAAACTATCCATTATTCTATTGTTAAGTATTCATACCATATAACTTATGATAATTATTTATCTTTTGAGATATGAATTTGATATAATAAATTAACTTAAATACTTATCATTCTCTACTATATTAATTGCATACTTTAATACACTCTGTTTTGGAAGATCATCTTTAGCACACATAGCTAACAATCTCAATGATTCTTCAGGTTGAGTTATAGATAACTTACTAATAATTAATAATAGTGCTGAGTCTACAGAGCCATTTTCATATAATTCAACAGTTTTTATTTCTTTCATTTCTTATTACTCCACCCTTCCTTAAATTAAATAGTTGGAAATTATTCAATTAATTACAATAAAAACTACTTCCCTTTCATAAATTATACATTCAATCATTAATCTTACAATTTAAATAATACACCATAATACCTAGCAAAGCCATTCAGTTTTTACATAATTCTACATGATTCGACAAAAAATCAATACAAATTTTGCCAACATATAGATTTTAACGTTTTTAATGGATTAATACTATACATATAGTGGATATTAAAAAATATTTTTCAGTTTGACTGTCACTTACTCAAGTTTTACATTATAATATTAATAAATACATAAAAAATAAAATTAAAAGGAGATTTTATATGACTACAAAATTTAACAAAGAGAATGTTTTATTCTATTTAGAGGAAATGGTACAAATGGAGATGGCTAGTTCTATTGAGGAAGATGTCTACTATTCACTTAAACAAGATAAGAAGATCGCAAGAGAACAATTGGGATTGGTACTGAAACGCATGAAGAAATGGTATAACATAAAATTTTAATTCAATAAATACATATAACAACAATTAAAAAACATTCTAAAAGGGAGTTGATTATTTGGTAAGTGCTTTAGAAAAACAGGTTTATATCTATAGTATTGGTACAGAAAGCTTCTATACCAATAGTGAAAATGAAATACATAAAAAATTAGTTAGGTTATACATATTAAGAGGTAAATTAGATAAAGCAATCAAGAACAAAAAAGAGATTCGTGTTACTCGAAAAGAACGATTAGTTAAAACAAAAAAGAGTATTAACAAGATTGTACATAATTATAAAAAAGAACTGACTTCACAACTTAATGAATTTAAGGGAGTTAGAGATTTACGAGTTGATTCTTTAAGTGATAATAAAATCATCGGAATGTTTGATTCAGCATTAACTAGGACTGTTGGAATGAAAGTAGATAGTTTATCAACAGATTTATTTATTGTAAGAGCTTTTTACTTTAGTGTGCTAAATAACATTATGAAAGATGGCTTTACTTACAATGGTGAGAAATATATTTATTTTTCATCTAGTGCAGGTCAAATAAGAACTAAGAAGGTTGTCTTTATTAAAGAATCATTATGGAATAAATATGAGGGTTCGTTAACATGTGGTTTGAGTATAGGTGAGATTAATAGTAAAGGTGGCTGCAATGTTAATAAATTATTAGCATATAAAGCTTTAACTGCTTCTGCAAGCATTAAATGGAATGGTTTTGATATAGATAAAACCATTGTCGTTCCTGATTTAGAAACTAAAGTTAATTCCATCTTTGATTACATTGATCGAGATACCTATAAGATTACTTGTAAAGAAATGAATGTGCCAATTGAACACACTGATGGTTGTGGGATGATTCTTCCTAGAAAATCAAAAAAAGCTTTTATGACTAGGCTACCATATGTAAAAGGTTTACTAGTCCCCTTTCCATTTGACGAGTTTGCTAAATTACATGGTAATACTAAAGTAAAGGACATATACGGTAAGGAATGGGATGTCATTGAAGATAATATTCAAGTTATTTTCACTAAATCTCAATTTAAAATGAAAGCATATTATGATAATTGGAACGATTATAAAAGAAGATTTAAAGAAAACAACTGTCAAGCTGTTAAGTTGAATGAAGAAGATATTGGTGAGAACGCTACTTTGAATTATCAAATGTTACAGACATTAACTGACATATCCATTCAGGAATTAAAAGAGATATCTCAAGCTACTAGTGAAGACATTTTGAAAGTTGGTAATGATAAAGAAACTATGTTGAGAATTTTAGGGGCTACTGATGCAAATAAAAGGAAAAATCATTTCCAAATAGCACTCACCCTCTATCCAGAATTATTGAATGATGAGCATTCTAAAAAAGTTATAAAAGATAAGAAAAAATCTATGGTCAACAATGCAAGAGCAGGTAAATTAAGAATAAATGGACGTTATCTTTATTTAATTCCTGACTTATATGCATTTTGTCAAAGATTGTTCTTAGGAACGATCAATCCAACAGGTTTATTATCTAATGGCGATGTGTTTTGCAATGTTTATGACGAAGGCAAGGTAGATATTCTACGAAGCCCACATCTATATAAAGAACATTGTGTAAGAAATGTCATTAAAGAAGAGGATTTGAGTAAATGGTTTATTACTAATGGTATTTATACAAGCATTCATGATCCTATTTCGAAAATTCTACAATTCGATAACGATGGTGATAAAGCTCTGGTAATTCAAGATGACTTATTTGTAAAAGTTGCAGAAAGAAATATGGAGGACATTTACCCTCTTTATTATGAAATGGGGTTTGCTGACCCAGAAGTAATAGATAATACAAAAATTTATGACAGTTTATTGTTAGCATTTAAAGCTAATATCGGAGAAGTTAGTAATAACATCACTAAAATATTTAATACTGATAAAGAAATTGATTTAGATGTTGTCAAATGGCTTACTGCTGAAAACAATTATATAATCGATTACGCTAAAACATTGTATATGCCAAAGCGACCAGAGGATGTAGAAGAGAAAATTAAAGCTAGTATTAAAGGTAAAGTACCCTATTTCTTTATTGAAGCTAAAAATAAAGATAAGGACAATGTTTCTGATATTACAAAAAGTACAGTTAACAGACTAAGGAAAATTATTCCTAATAGAAATATCAAGTTTGAGACAATTGCAGGTAATTTCGATTATAGGATGTTAATGAGTGAAGACATTATCTATGCGAATCGAAAAATCATTGAAGCATATCGTAAATTAGATCGTTCTAAGAAATTTCTAATTAGGAATTCAAATATTAAAGATAGAAATGAGGGCTTATTATATGTAAACAAATACATCATAAATGAACTATCAAAAATAGAATCAAATAAAGAAAAAATTGTCAATGTATTAGTTAAGGAACTATTCGGTAATTCTAAATCACCTAACAAATCAACATTATGGGATTGTTATGGCGACATCTTGGTTTCAAACCTTCGACAAAATTTAAAAGGTACTAAGCAATGTAAATGTTGTGGGGTAAGAATTGAAGCAGTTAATAACAGAGTTAAGTTTTGTGCTGAATGTGCTAAAAATATAAATAGAGAAAAAACAAAAGAAAGAATGCGAAGTTCTAGGGCGAATGTTTGAGATAGAAACTAAGTTAAACATTGAAATAGTAACAAGTTCGTCTAATTTAAAAGTGGGTAATACCTTTAAAACAGCGACATATCAACGTTTATAGGTACTTTTTAAGAATACTCTCTAAAGGAATAAAAAACTAAAGTACAAAGAAAAATGGTTCACTCCCCCCTTTTTAACATTAAAAATACATAAAATACAAATAGATAAAAGGAGAAATATTATTATGACTAAATTAAATGTAACAGACTTAGGTAAATTAACAAAGGAAGCTTTTGAAGCTAAAGGTTTCGAAATGGATTCAAAACAATCTAAGGTTTATGTGGAAACAGTGTTTGAAGTTATTCGTGAACAATTAATTATAGGAAATGATATTGATGTCTTTGGCTTCGGAAAATTAGAAAATAAAATACGTAAAGCTCGTAAAGGTCGTAACCCTGCTTCAGGTATTGAAATCGAAATCCCTGAAAAACGAGCAGTAGGATTTAAACCTGCTAAAAAACTTAAAGATGGATTAAATAATTAAAAACATAATAAAAAGTGGTTACGAATGAGGGGGTGTGCTCCCCTCACCACTCCTTAAAGGGGTGTTGATAATATTACTGACAGATAAACTTGAATTAGTAAATCTAAGTTTTGGTTCAAAGAAGTTGATTACCATCAAGTGTGATTATTGTGACAATATATTTAATAAAGAATATCGTAGATACTTAGAACATGGTCATTTCAATAAAGATTATTGTAAAAAGTGTATAAAAATCAAAAACGTTGAAGAATTTTTGATTAAATTAAATTCTAGTCAAACAAATGAAATTACTAAATATATGAATGACATTAATGACACCTCATTAAGTGGAGTTTATTCAGTAGTAAATAAAGTTAATAATAAATCATACATAGGTTCATCTAAAAACATAATAAGTAGATGGAAGAACCACATAGAAGAAATTAATAAAGGAACTCATTATTGTAATGAATTGAATTACATAGAATTAAATCAATTAGACTTCATTGTATTACACTATCCAGTAGACGTTAAAGATTTGATTGAATTAGAATACAACTATATAAATTTATTCAATACTAAAAATCCTGAGTTCGGATACAACATAATGAGTAAACGTAAAAAGAGCACTATTAAGACAGGAAGAAGATTTGAGTTAATAGAAAAACTACAAAAATCTAAACTCAATTTATCTGAGGTAGAATCTATAAAAAGAGAATTATACAAAGGTACTTCAATGAAGGTATTATCAAAGCAGTATGGTATAAATTACTCTACAGTACAGTCAATAAAGCGTTGTTCAATTTGGAAAGAGGTATTGCCCGAATTAAATGATCAATTAAAAAGTCTAGTATATAAAGATAGTTATAAAGGCGAATCAAATGGTTGTTCAAAATTAACTGAAGTACAAGTAAAAGAAATAAAAAGTTTGTTAAGCATTAAAAACATGACAATGACTGATATTGGTAAAAAGTACGGTGTCAGTAGGACATTAATAGGACATATAAAGAGTGGTAAGTTGTGGAGTCATGTAGTTTGAATTAAAGAAACAACTTAATCCTTAATTCCAAATACATAGCAAATTAATACAGACGATTTAACATTCGGATAGAGTTAGAGGTAGGGTTCTCCCCTTCTCTGCTCTATCCTTTTAATTTTAATTAAAAATTAGATGAGGATATAAGGAGGATATAAATATGGCTAAGAAGACTAATCAAGTAGGATTCAAGGGTATTTTAGATGTAAATTTTGACGAAGGACTATCAACTATTACAGAAGTAACGAAAGAGGCAGAATACGTATATGACTTCTTCAAAGAACTTGCTAATTTTAATGGTAAAAGTGTAACTATTTCAATTAAAGAAGATAACGAAATTGCACCAATTGAAGAGTAAGGAGTGATTAAATGAGTTCTTATTCTTTAAAACGTAAAGTTGATGAGTCATTTGAAGATTATCATGTGCGCTTATTTGAAGATGTACCAATCCATGAATTAAGTCCAGATGATATAACTGTACTGTTGAATCAGGAATCTGGTTTAAATTTTTCTGAATCTAAATGGCGTAAAGATTATGCTCAATATGCAAAATGGAAGCCTTATATCTTATCAAAACAGTCTTCTGGTTCTGAGTTAGATAAGTTAACAATTAAAAAGTTAGAACTGCAAAAAGAACGCAGTAAGTTGTCTTCAGAAAAGAGTGAGTTGAATAAGTGGATTCGTGAACAAGCCCGTACTGAAAATATTTATGAGAAGATTGAACAAGCTATTAATAATCTATCCCCTATTCAAGTACCAAAGTTTGAGATCCAAGAAAGCAACCATAAACGTACAGCTATTATTGACATTGCAGACTCACATTTTGGTAGTGAAGGTAGAATTTTAGGGTTTAATAATGAAGTATTAGCAGAATACAGCGTGGATATTTTCAAACGTAGAATGTGGGAATTGTTAGAGCATACAATTGCTATCATTGAAAAAGAAAAGCTTACACATGTTACAGTACTAAACTTATCGGATTCAATTGATGGGTTAATTCATATGAATCAATTACAGTTTCAACAATTGGGTGTGGCAGATCAGGTGATGCAATTCGCAGAATTTATGAGTGAATGGTTAAATACTCTATCTGAATATGTGACTATTGATTATCGTTCTGTGTTAGGCAATCATAGCGAGAATAGATATTTGAATAGCTCTCGTGGTGAATTTGCTCAAGAAAATATGGAACGCTTAATTGTTTGGTATTTGAAAACACGATTATGTGAAAACAAGCGAATACAAGTATATGATGCAAAATCAATCATATATTTCGATGTATTAGGTACTAAAATTTTAGCTACACATGGGCAAGATGAGAAAAATTTAGAATCATCTATTAAAGATTACATGATGATTTATGACGTTAATGTACACCTATTTAAGACTGGACACCTACATCATTTAAACAATAAGGTAATTGGAATGAATGGCTTACAGAATATCGAGTATATGCAATCCCCTTCTATGTGCGGAATCAATGAATATAGTATGAAGCTTAAAAAGACAGCAAATGCAGGTACTCTGATTACAATTTTTGAAGAGAATTATGGAAAATATAATACATATGACATTCGATTTAAATAGGTACTACATATGAGAATTCTAATATTCGAAGTTAGAATTAAAGTTTATTTTTACATACTTAATTTTAAGAACTACTTAATACGGTTATTTTATTTAAATTAATACATAATAAACATGATATTTATCTAAAGAAATGAGGTGGATGATGATTGTCTACTAATAAAATAATATGTAGTGCTTGCGGAAAGCTAAATAAACAGGAGGATTATTATTCTTCGTTATCACATTTCATGAGGTATTTTGGGAAAGTTCACACTTGCAAAAAGTGTGTTTGGGAATATGTAGAACCCACCGCAAAGAATCAATATGACATGGAAAAAGTAAAAAAAGCTTTACGAATGATAGATAAACCTTTTATTAAGGATTTATGGGAAGCATCAATTGAAGAAACAAAGTCAAAAACAAACTCTTGGACATATTTTAAAACATATATGAAGAATATAGCTCTCCCCCAAAATATTAACTTATCATGGGATGATTCAGAATTCAACTCTACAAATAATAACATAACCCATGATGAAAATTCTAATGATTTTAATGATAAAGAAAATAAATACTATAATAAAAAGTGGATGGGAGAATACTCTCCTTCTGAAATAGAATACTTAGAAGGTTATATTAACGGATTACATAAAGATTTTAAAATTGTCACTGAAAATCATAAAGATTATGCCAAAAAGATAGCTAAAGCTAGTTTGCATATGGATAACTGTTTCAGAGATGTATTAGAAGGTGTTAGTGGTGCAGATAAACGGTATAAAGATGCCAAAGATGTATTTGATACCCTATCAAAATCAGCGCAATTCTCTGAATCGCAACGTGGACAAAACGAAGTTGGACTTGGATGTTTCGGTCGAGTATTTGAATTAGTTGAAAATAAGACTTATATTCCTCAACATACACCGTTAAATAAAGATGATATTGATAAAATTTTAGATGATTTTAGTCATATTTCTAAGTCTTTGTGAGGTGTTGTAATACATGACATCTTACAGCAATTTCAGTCATAAAAGTAGAAAGAATAACGATAATGCCTATAATGACTTTGATAACTCTAATAGTTATGACCCTGCAAAAATGGAAGAGATAGATGTTGAAGAGTGGGTAAAATTCATATCTTATTATAGATACTATATTGATGAATTCGCTATCGACATCTTAGGATTGAAATTATATCCATTTCAAAGAGTAATACTTAGAGCAATGGCAAGACATGAGGAATCAATGTTCATTGCTTCTCGTGGATTAGGAAAAAGTTATCTTTCCGCAGTATTTTTCATTTGTGTAGCAATTCTGTACCCATCAATTAAACTTGGAATAGCATCAGGTAAAGGTCAACAGAGTCGTAATGTAATTGTTCAAAAAGTAAAAGGTGAATTATATAAAAACGAAAATGTTAAGCGAGAAATAGAGAATATTAAGACTGGTTCAGATGATTGTTCTGTAATTTTTAAAAACGGTGCAGAAATACGTGCTATTGTATTAGGTCATGATGGTGAAAATGCCCGTTCATGGCGTTTCTCACAAATACTAATAGACGAAGCACGCTTGGTTTCTGATGACATCATATCTGAAATTTTAGTGCCAATGACTAAGACTAGGAGAAATACAGTTATTAATTTATCTATGATTTATGGAGATAAAATGCCTGTAGAAAAAGGAAAAATAATCTATATATCATCTGCATATTTAAAAACTTGTAATTTATATGATAGATTTGTAACTCACTACAAAAGTATGATGGGCGGAAGTAAAGAATATTTTGTATGTACTTTACCTTATCAAGTGGGAGTAAACGCAGGTATTTACTACGAAGACGATATTCTTAAAGAAAAATCCAAACCAAGTATGACCTCTGATAAATTTGCTTATGAATATGAGGCAGTATTTGTTGGTAATAGTAATGATAGCTACTACCCTTATGACTTAACAGAAAATGTTAGATCGTTAGACAAAGTAGAAATAAGACAACCAAAAAAGGCTATTAATTCATATGTTATTTCACATGATGTTGCCATCTCAGATAAAGCAGGTAGTGATAATGCTTGTACAACTGTTATTAAATTAAAAGAAAAACCTAATGGGTCAATTATTAAAGAATTAGTGTACATAAAAACTCACAATGGATTATCTTTACCTGATCAAGCTAAATATTTGAGAGAATTACTATTAAAGTTCGATAATACTAAAAAACTGGTAATAGATGTACGAGGAAATGGTGAAGCATTGCCTTCTCTTTTGGCTGAATCATGGGAGCATCCAAATGCTAATGGTGAAATGGTTGAATACCCTCCTCTAATTCCCGATGATGGAAATAGTAAGTATTCTAATATCAAGAATGCCAATCCTTTAATTAGAGAAATAGCAGCAACCAATCAATTAAATAATACAATGTATACATATATGAAAACATGCTTTGAAGATAAAAGTCTGAGGCTACCAATAAGCTCTGCTGAAGTTGATGCCGACAATAAACAAGGTAAAATTTCTAATGAGGAGTTCTTGATACATGTTAATTCTGACTTATTAGTGCAAGAACTGAGTAATATTAAGCAAGAAATAAGTGGACATGGCAATATTTTATATAATCGAATTGCTAAAGCTACTAAACGAGATCGAGTTACAAGTTTGGGATATGCCTTGTATTACATAAAAGAATTGGAGATGGATAATAAGAATAATGTAAATTCCTCTATTGATGACTATTTATTCTTCATGCAATCAGGATTCTAAATTAATAAATACATAAAGAAAGGAGGATAATTGAAAATGGTTGAAGATCATGATTACAAAGAATGGATTGAAGTTGCAGGATTAACTGATTATATAACTCAATATGGCTCTGGTTCATCATTATACGATTTAAAACTGTCAGACCTGTATAAATACTTGCAAAACCCTTATTCCAACATATCACAAATTCAAAAATCCTCTAAGTACCTAACTAATAAGCATGGAATAATAAAAGAAGTGTTAAGGACATTTAAATCACTTCCCTCTTTAGATTACATTATTTCTTGGTCAGATGTTGATGATGAAAAGAAAATTAAAAAGTACGAACGAAGAGTAAATGATTTTCTTAAACAGATTGATATTAGAACTTTTGTAAGAGATGGATTGTTTGAAGTTGGGGAAATGGGAACTGTAGTATCTTGCTTTAGAAATAAAAAATACATACAATTCTTAGATTTAGATGATTTACGTATTAACAAACAACGCAATGGAAGATGGATTGTTGAATATGATTTAAGCTCTATTAATAAACATAAAACAGTGAATGACAAATTAACAGTCATTGAGTCGTTACCTGAAGAAATAACACTTGAAAAATATAATCTTTATAAAAAGAAAGGTAAAGATTATCAATACATTGAGTTAAAGAATGCTGATGTTATTAACATTGATGCAAATCGAAATGTTCCATTTGGTCTACCTTTAACTTTGGGAGCATGGTCTTCGTTATTACAGAAAGAGATCATAGATAGAGTAGAACGATCTGTTGCAGATAGATTGTTAAAAACAATTGTTATTCTTTCAGCAGGTCACTTAGATAAAAATGGGGAAAAACCAGTTCCAAAGGAAGTTATTACGGCTTATTTTAAAGAAGTAAGTAAATTGTTTCAAAAAAAAAATGGTGGAAGTTTATCTAATCAAGATGACACTTCTGGAACAGGAACTATAGCCCTACCCCACTTCTTTAAGCTCGATACATTGAAAGTTGATACTGAACTTTTTAAAAAAGAACTTTATGAAAAAATTGAAAATGATATTTACGCTAATTTAGGTCTGAGTCCTGCTGTTATTTGGGGCGGAGGATCGAGTGGGAATTATAGTGCAGCAACATTAAATGGTCAAAAGTTCTACCAATACATATACACTGTTTTAGAGAAATTTGAAATCATTATCAATCGATACATCAATCAAATATTACCTAATAATGTGTCATGTCAATTTATTTTCTCAAGAACAACTATTTTTGATAAAGATAAGCATGTTGATAAATATAAGGAATTATATTTGCAAACTGGCATATCTAAATTTTGGTTAGAGTCACTTACAGGATTGCCATATGAAAATGTCATTGGCCAAGCTGAGTATGAACGTAAGATATTGAAAACTGAACAATTCATGTACCCACCGTCAAATGCTTATACGCAAAGTGGAAACGCAAATGGTAGACCTCCAGATGATAATCCAACAAATGAGAGTACTATTAAATCAAAATCTTCAAATGGAAACAGCAATCCAAGACCTTCCACAACATAAAGGAAGTGATAAAATGAAAGGTTACTCCCCCAATTTAACCAATAAAGAGAAAACTAAAGAAATATCTTCAAAAATTAAACAAGAGTTCATTGAATTAGGTACTGTGAATACAACACAAAATGAAGATATTTATCTTGAAAAATATATAAAAATAAAGATAGATAATTAATAATAAATAGTTCACTCTTTAAAAGGAGGTGAGAATTATTAAGTGAAAAATGTACAAGTATTAAGTACAAATATTATCGAAATCTCACAAGCAAAAACTGATACAACTGCAAAAGAAATTATTATGCTTGTTCATAAAGTCAATAGTGTAAATGAGAACGGTTTAGATTTCCTAAAAGAATATACTGAGACTGCTATGAAATCATTAATCAATAAACCTATCGTCTGCAAATATAAAGACAACATTGATGATTTAGGTGGTCACGAGCATGTTGTGGATAATAAAACAGGTAAAATTATTGAATTAAATACTATTCCAATAGGAACTATTACTGATGTTTGGATTGAGAAAATTAGTGAAGATGATGACACTGAAGCATTATTTGCGAAAGCTACATTATGGTCATATAAATACCCAAAAATATTAGAAGTAATTGAGCGAAATTTCAAAGTTGGTATTTGTACATCTTCTGTTGAAGTTGAGGTACATAAATACAATGACGAAGCTTCTCAAGAATATAGATATGGGATTGACTTTACTTACTTATCCAATTGTTTACTTGGTCAATCAACATCACCTGCGGATAACGATGCTGGAGTAATGAGTATTTCTGATAAGGAGATTGCACAAGCCATTAAACATGATTTAGAAATTAATAATGACAAGGAAGGAGGCGTTATTGTGCCTGAAGTTTTTAATAAAGGTATTGATATTAATTATCATGGAATAGAAGTAAGTGCCCTAAAACTATCCAATGTATCAACACAGATATACAACATCTTAAATCCTCTAAATCCACAAAATAATAGTCGTCAATATAATTACTACATTAGGGATGTTTACGTTGGATATGTAATTTGTGAAAGCGAAAGAGATTATACGGAATTATGGAAAATTCCATATTCAATTACGAATGATCAAGTCGTAATTTCATCTCAAGACAAATGGATTAAAGGTTCAATTGGATTTATTCCTGATGGTGTAAGTTTGGATGACCTACAATCCCAAGTAATTGAGCTAAATAATGAAATTACAAAATTACAAGAGGAGGTAAAGTCAAATATGAATAACGAAGAGCTACAAGCTGAGTTATCAACTAAAGAAGCTGAGATTGCTGAATTCATAATTAAAGTTGATGACTTAGAGAAGAAAGTTAAAGAACTAAGTGAGACAATCGTTTCTCAAGAATCTACAAAAAAAGAATTAGAGGTAAAAGTTACAGAACTTAATTCATCTATTGACGAATTAAGTAAGTACAAAGAACAAGTAGAAACTGCTGAAAAAGAAGCTAAAGTAAAAGAGATTAACGAAAAATACTCTAAATTGCTTCCTGATGAAGTTATGAATGCTGAAACTACGCAATCCTTAATTAATGAATTAAATGTTACTGAATTGAATGAATTAGTAGTTAATGAAGTAGCAAAACAAAAGAATGAAATTGAAGTAAATCAAAAAGGTGATTCTGATGTTTTAATTTCATCTAAACAACCCGAAAATTTACTTCCAAGCGATATCGTATCTAAATACGAATTATCTATTTAATCAATTTTAAATAAGTATATACATATTAGGAGGAAATAATTAATGGCTATCGATAAAACAAAAAAAGTACACGCTGTAGGTAACTTAAATTCTTCTCAAGTTCGTACAGTACCCTATGTATTCGCAAGTGAGGATTTAGAAAACTACTCTGCTGTAGAATTATTCTACCAAGATGGAGTTCGTAAAGCAAAATACGCAACTGCTGATGCTACTGAAATTTATTTAGTACCTGCTGTAGAAGTAACTTATGATGGTGAGGCATTCACACAGTTCTATATTGGTAAGGACGAAGGAACTCGAATCGTACAATTTGATAAAGGTGTTCGTTTTTCAACATCAAATTTTGTTCAAATTAGTGGAACTGCACCTAGCAAAGGTCAGTATGCTTCTTGGGATGCTGCTACCAAGAAATATCAACTTTCTGCAACTGTACCTGCTACTCCAGTTGGCAATAAAGTATATGAAGTTGTAGATATTGTTTCAGGTGCTTATGGTTTCGGACAAAATATGATTCGTTTGGAAACTAAGTAATATTAAATCAAATTACACATAATGGAGGAAATACATAAATGGCTAATAAACAATTAATCGAATTATCATCTAAAATTGCAACAAATAAAGCGAATCGTGAGGAAAAACACGAATTCCTACAAGTAATTGATGCATTACGTCAAAAGGGAGCTACCAATCCTGTAGTACTTTGGGAAATTAATGAAATCATTACTCGTACAGCAGATGAAATTTTACGTCCTCGTGTAGATTTCTTAGACTACATTGCTGACGTAGAGCGTGTTGAACATGGTCAAAAAATCGAATTTAACGTACCTGTAAAAACTAAGTTCGCTATGAATTGGGCTTCTCGCGGAGCTACAGTTGACTATGCTCGTGTAGGAAATAAACCAAAAATCACTGCTGAACCAGAAGTACTTACTGGTGGAGCATATTATGAGATTGACCAATTACTATCAGGTAATGTAGATGCATTTGTTGGTGTAGTAGACGCATTAGTAACAGAGATGGAAGAAAAGATCACTGGACGTATCATCTCATTACTTGCAAATGTGATGGCTTCTGCCCCTTCTGCTAATAAATGGTCAGGCGCAGGAATTACTACTAACAATTTCAGTTCAGTAGCAAGTACTGTTCAACGATATGATCGCAATACATCGGTTATTTGTGATATTGATTTTGCTAAGAAGCTAAATGCATTAGTAGGTGCGGATTTCTTGTCGGATCGTATGAAAGAAGAGTTAAATGCTAATGGTTTATTTGGAGTAATTGACGGGTCTAAAATTGTGACATTTACAAATACATTTACTGATGACACTAACACTACTTTAGTAGCCCCTCGTAAATATGGATTTGTTGTTCCTTCAAGCAATAACGGTAAAATCGTTAAAGTTGGATTTGAAGGTGGACTGGAACAATATACTCACACAGATATTGATTCTGAACGTGTATTCTTAAAAGTTACGCAAAAAGCATCTACCAACATTGTAAGTCCTATCCATAACATCGGTTTCTTAGAAGATACAACTTTAGCATAATAATAAAATAGTACATATGAGTACGGTGATAAAACATCGTACTCTTTCTAATTTCGGAATATAAGGAGGATATATTTAAAATGGCATTAGATAATAAGTCACTAGTCAAAATTGTAAATAAGCGTAGTACGGGATATACAGTATCACTTCCTTCAGGGGAATACTATGAATGGTTACCTGCTACAAATGACATATATGATGAGCAAGAATTAGAATTTAAACAAGTTCAAATATTACATATGCGAAGCTCTACATTTAAAGAAGGTTATTTATTTATTGACAACGAGGAAGCTAGAAAACGCCTAGGTTTAGAAAAAGAAGAAATTAAAATCTTCACCATGTCTAGAGAAGAAATCGAAAAAATGTTAAAAGGTAATTTAACATCAATTAAAAAACTTGATAACTACAAAGAAAACAAGAGTTTAATCAGTGAAGTTATTAATGTCGCTAAAGAGTTAGGAATTGATAATCATAACAAACTAAACTATCTATCAGAATTATCTGGAGTTCCAGTTGAAATTATCACTCAATCAAACGATAAAGAACAGTAGGTGTATAATATGGCATCTACCTCCTATGATGAAATCTTTGATTTGTTTTTAAATAAAATCAATGACTACTATATAAAAAATCAAATCGAGATTAATATCACTTTCGCTAACGAAATTCTATTAGGATACTTGAAATCAGCTATCCCAAAATTCACTTATTCAACAAAAGAATTATCCAAAAGAGATGATGTTCTATTTCAGTTTAATATAGAACTAAATGATCTTGAGAAAGAGATTTTATCTATTCTAATGGTTGTAGAGTACCTATCTCCAAAAATGATTCGTGAAGAATTTGTTCAAAATAGACTTGGCTCAAAGGATTACACTAACTCCTCCCCTACAAATCAACTTAAACAATTACGTGAATTAAAGAAGGATGTAATAGGCGATGCAAATCTACTGATGATCGAATATTATTACAGACAAGGTGTTTAAGATGGATATTCCTAAAGAGTATATTGAATATTTAAAGGGTGGATTCTATAAATGTCTATGTCTATTTGAAGAAGCTAATGAGGGATTAACTTCTTATATAAATTCTTTCAGCTATGAACTTTATGGTCTTCAATATTTGGTTAATGAAAAGAAAGAAATAGTGATTACTCTATTAAGTGTATTAGAGCATTTCTATGATGACAGTCTTGAACCAAAACCTAATATTAAAGTTATTCGAAGTGAAGTATTCCGATGTATCAGTTTAATAAATAACTTATCTAAGGTTGGTGATGAGAATTGAATTTCATGGAAAAGTATATAAAACGATTGAATCAGGAAGGCGTCAATTCGAAAGATGCTTATCTTAATCAATCAAAAATTATAGCTAAACAACAGATTCTAAACTCTCCTAACCTATATAACATTTATTTAAATCTTGACGAAACTGTATCACATTATTGTATTGCAAGGGATAAAGGTAGTTATGAAAAGCGTAAATTTATATTTTTACCTGATACTAAAGTGAATCTAGGAGATTATGTTACACAAGATAATTTGGTTTACTTATTGACAGGAAAGGATACAAATGAAGTTACACCTCAATTTACAGGTGACTTTTGCAGTGCGGAATTTCCTGTAAAATATGCTGACCAAAAAGTTGAAATCGACAAAGATGACTTAGGAAGACCTGTATATGACACCATTGAAGGTGAAGTAAAAATGTTACCATGTGTTCCTAAGATGAATGATGCTTCTACTTCTATTGCTGATACAAATAACCCAATTAATCTACTGGACAATCAAGTAATGATTACTATCCCCTACACTGAAGCTCCATCGATTAAATACAACGAGAAATTTAAACTGTTCAATGATACATATAGAATTATACGTATTGACCCTTCTAAATCAATTAATAAAGTTGGCGTTCTTAGAATTACTGGAGAACGAGTTGAAAGTGTAGGTGATAGTTAATGGATTTAAGAGGAAGTTTAAAAAAATTATTCATCACGTTATCATCTCATGAAAAATTATTACGTTTGCTTCATTACATACCTGTAAATGCAAAGGATAATCCGTTAGATACAAAGAAGCCTGATATTAATTCACTACCAAACAAGTATGATATTGTTGAAAAAGTGTTAATGCCTTCTGATAAAAAATATGATTTAGATTTAAAATCTGAATTATGTAGGATTTGTTTCTATACAGGAACAAGAGAGCTTCAGGATACATATAATATTGCTGCAAGAAGATTACAAGATAATGTATATGTTGCTAATCAAAAATATAATTTTGATGTTTATGTACATGTTGACATTGATATAAAAGATTTTCGTATGACTTGGATTTGTAATACTTTGAATGAAATTTTAGATAAACAACATATTTCTGATATAGGTAAGTTGAGATTATCTTTTTCCTCCCCTATTAATAATACTCCTGATGGATTTATTGGTTATAAAATGGTATATGTCACAAGTTCATCACAGTGAGGCGACAAATAATGAATGATATAAATGATGTTTTTGGAAGACCTAGGGAATATAAAGGATTAAATATTTACCCTATTACAATGAAAGACTGTGATAAGTTTTATGATTCTGTCCAATGTTTAATGCTTTCAAAAAACTCATTAGAAGATGTTCAGTTTCTTAAAATGTCTTATCTTCGTTTTCTGTTATTGGTGTCAAATTCTGAATTAAAGGGTTTCCAAGATAAATTGGTGACATTATTACAATTGATTCTTCAAACTGATAATTTTGAAATAACCTTAACTGATAAAAATCGAATAGAAATTATTGTCGAAGATAAATTTATTATCAGAGAAAGAGATTTCGATAAAATAAAGACTTTAATAAGTGAACAAAACTTAGTAGATTTAGATGATGAATTTATAAATCCAGAAGTAAAGGCAAAGATTGACGAAGCAAGAGCGTTTATTAATAAGAGAGGTAGTAAAGTAGCAGGCTTGGATCAACAGATTATTTCGTATCACTGTATTAGTGGAATTTCTTATAACGAAATTGAAAGATTAACAATTTATCAATTTCAAAAAGGATTGGCTAGATTTGATCATATATTAGGTGCTGAAGCCATTATGAATGCACGTTATTCAGGAATGGTCGAATTTAAGGATGATTCAAAATTACCTCATTGGTTAGGACATATTGAAGATTCTAAGAAAAATGAAGGATTAATACTGAACGCCGATAAGTTCAAAAATGAAGCTTCAAACAAATTAGGTATGGTTAACAATTAGAAAATACATAAACTATCGGAGGAATTAATTTTATGGCAGAAAATAAATTTTTAACATCGGTTGCGGATGTTAAATTATACGATGACAAGACTGGTGATTTAATTTTAAATGGTAAAACATTAATTAACTCATCTATGACTCAAGCAATTCAATCTCAAGCTATTTATGCAGGTAAAGGATCAAAGAAACTTTTTGAATACAACTACCAAAAAGAACTCTCATTCTCGATTGAGGATGCTACCTTCAATACGAGTTATATTTGCTTACAAAATAACACAAAGGTCTTAAGAGAGCTTTCTGATTACTACACAAACGAGTATGTGACTCTAGATGGTTCTGGTAAAGGTACCCTCTCTCAAAAGCCAGTAGGAAACATCCATATAGAAAATGAAAATGGTACTTTTACTCAAATTATTTCTAATGGTAAAGAATTTACATATCCTACTTTGTCAGGTCAAGAGGTTCAAGTTTCATATGCATACAAAGAAATGATGGATAACATTACACTTTCTGCGGATTCATTCCCTAGGGCTGTTCGTATGGTTTTAAATGGCGATATTATGACTAACAATGGTAAAGAAGAAGAAATGCAAATTGTAGTTCCTAAATTTAAACCAGATGGAGCAATGGAATTATCAATGACTCATGATGGAGTTTCTTCATCTTCTTTAGCAGGTACATCTTTGGCAGACAATAAAGGTAATTATGCTTACATTTCATTCAAGGCAGTTAATGATGAAGATGTACCTGTAATTAAAATTGCAGCATCCCCTTCTGAAATCGATTTAGATTCTACGGTAAGTGGAGATACGGAACAGATTACGGTTTATGGTATTCGTGGAGGCACTTATGGAGTAGTTTTGTTAGATAATAAAACACTTACTTTTACTTCTGATGAACCTACTATTGCTACTGTAGATGCTAGTGGTTTAGTTGCATTGGGAGCTTCTGCTAATGCAGGTGATACTACTGTTATTCGTATCACCGATGGTAAAGCAAAAGACATTGTAGAAGTTACAATTCTATAAAAACAATAAATATATATATACGAGTAGGGATTATTCCCTACTCCATTTTTATATTGGAGAAAAGATATGGTTCAGTTCAATAATATAGATCAAATACAAAGGTACTTTGAACGCAATTCTCATCTGGTTTTCAAAGATAGAAACATTGAAAAAGTGTTAGCTTCCACAATGTCTCAAGCTGTATATGATGTTGTTTATAGAAGATATGTACCTGTTGAATATAAACGTAGACGTAATGATGGTGGTTTATCTGACGTTCGTAACATGAAGATTACAAAGGTTGAAGTGAAGAATGGAAAAGTTATTGTGTTATTCGAAAACTTAACATTAGGTCAAGGTCACTTCTCCCCTATTTATGAGCAAAGTCAAGACTCCATGTATGGGCAATTCATCACAGATGTAATTAATGATGGAGAAACTGATGGTAACAGTTGGTATAGGCATGGTAAGTGGTCAAATGCTAGACCGTTTATACAAGAAACCATAGCTAGAATTGAAGCTAATCCTACATATTTAGTAAATGCAATAAAGAGTGCATATAGAAAATTAGGATTTGAAGTGAGATAACTTCAAGTCTTTTTTCATTCTTTTGAAAGGAGAATGATGAATTGATTGAAAAAGAATTAGATATTAATAAACATATGTTACGTGAAAGAGCAAAGAAACTACCTGATGTAACCGATGAAATGTGGAAAAATGTAAATAAAGAGTATAGGAATTTAATTGACGAGTATATTTCTTCTCAATCACACTCCCCTCAAACTAAAAAGCAATACAGATCGATGTTACGTCAATTTGGTTGGTTTATTTATGAGTCGCTTAACAATAAGCCTATCTATAAAATTAAAAAACGTGACATAATTCGTTATTTATCTTACCTTCGAGATGATAGAAAAATGTCTCCTTCAGCTATTGGAACACGTAAAGCAGTTATTTCAAGTTTGTGCAATTATATTGAAAATGTTGTAATGGATGATTTTGATGAAGAAGAGTTCAATCCATATAAAAACTTCAGAAACTTTACTCGTGGACTACCTGCTATTCCTAAAAGCTCTGTTTATGAAAAGGTTAAAGTAACAAAAGACGAGTATCTTGAGATGATGAAAGTATTAGAAGATGATGAGAATTATTTAGGTATGGCATGGTTAGCTGTTGCATTTAATGTTGGAGCTAGACGTAACGAAATTATCCAGTTTAAATCAGAAATTGTAGATTACAAAATTAATGAAGAAGCTACATACATTATGAGTCATAACGTTCGGTTAAAAGGTCGTGGAGAAGATGGTAAAATTGAACCTTACATGATTAATTATGAAGCTTTAAAATACATAAAGTTATGGCTTGAAAAACGTGGCTATGAGCATGAATACATCTTCACAAAAAAAATATGGTAATGAAATTAAAGTTGTTGAAGAAGGATGGGCTAATTACTTTTGTTCAAGTGTACTTTCTCATGTTCTTGAGAGACGCATTAACCCCCACTTATTCAAGGCAAGTGCAGTTACATACTTATTAGAACAAGGTGTACCTTTAGAATTAGTAAGTAAGTTCGTTGCTCATCATGAGAATGTAGCCACAACAATTGCTCATTATGACCTTAGAGATCATGCTGAAGAAAAGAATAATATCTTCGGTAACATGTCGTAAATAATTGAAATACTCCCCTACTTTAATTTAGGGGACTACTTGAGTTATTTAATCAAATAAGAATTTTATTTAAATAAATACATAACAAATACTTGAATCAGTAGTCTCTTCGTGTTAGTATTTAGACATAGAGATAAATCAGTTGTGGTTTTATCTTTAAATAAATAAATACATAAAATCACATTAAGGAGAGATTTAATGAACAGCATTGAAAAATTTACAGAAGGTAGCAAAACATTATTTTTATTTCAGCTTGACGGTAAGGTAGCTACAATTGCTCCAGAGTTGATGGCATTTGAAGGATATGCAAGCCCTAAGAAATCATGGAATGACATTAAAGAACGAGAAGACTTTGAAGAAGGTTATGAATACAAGACCTTACAAGGTAATGATCTAAAAGTATTCAAAGAAATTTTAAAAGGAAGTGACGACCTGTCCTTAGTCGTAACTGAAATGGTGACGACCTTATATGAACAGTATAAATCAGTTCCACGTCTAGATATTGTATTTGAAGAAGGTATTTTCGGTACTATGTACTCTTCTAACTCAGGACATGCTAATAAATTTAAAAAGTTTATGCGTAGAGAAGTTAATCCTAAATTAAATTCTGAAGGTAAGTTTGATCTTGTAGAAAACGAAATATCTAAAATTGAAGATGAAAAAGAAAAGCAGTTACGATTAAGGATCTCAAAATGTCAAAGTCTTTTTGATTTAGCTCCTGATGACAATTTTACTGTTATTCAGTTGAACAATTTAAAGAATGAGCTACAACAATATCTACACTCTAAACAGATTGAAGAAGTTCAAAACAAAGTTGACGCTCTAGAATTTAAGGTGAACCGATCAGTGGTTGTTCGAGAAGGAGATAAGACTGCTGAAGCTGTAGCAAGACATTTCAGTATCTTCTCATCAACCAATAAACCACATGGTAACTTCGCAGAGCATATGGCTAAAAAGTTAGGGTTTTACATTTCTCCAGATGGTAACATTGGTTATCAAGATGAGTATGTTACAGTAAATATAATACAACGTGGTGGAACTGAAGTTCCTACTATAAAATTCAGTAAGGAAGCTGTAAAACTGATGAATGACTGTATCGAAAATGAAGGCTTGGAATTTACAGATGTTGATTATGTTAAACGTGGTATGGATAAAGGTAAATTCAAACGAGCTAAGATTGAATTTGATACAGGAAACATTTGGGTAAATGAAACAACTTATAATTTGTATAATTAAATACATAATAAAAGGTGAGAAAATGCCACTCTCACCTTCCTTATTATTAATAAACATCAATGATTTCTACACCTACAATTTCAATAACTGACATGCACGAATCGAATAAATAGCAATCATCCTTGAAGATGAATTTATCAATTATGATATTAGATGGTGTTACTAATGAGTCGATATTGCTGATTAGATCATCAGGTACATTTTCAATTAATATACAGAGATCAAATTCTACTTTACCATTAGAGATTACATTGAATTTAAAGTAGTTGGTGAATTTGTATGTACAATCTGGAAGACTACTCACAGACATGTTGAAGTTTTCTATGCTCCAATCTAACCTGTTTTCTTCAACATAATTGTACTCTTGATAAATTGTTTCGAATGATTTTAATTTACCATTTTCGTAAATGGGTTTACCTAGTAATTCAACTTGTGATGGGATGTCCCCTTTTGCAATAAGTTTGATTGATGTGATTAGTGTATTCATGTTCATTCTCCCCTTCTTTATTTGTAAAAATCTCCATACATAATTACGTTATACGTAACTTACGTTTAGTGTAAATTACTTTTAACGTAATTGTCAACATGTTATTTTATTTATAATTTGAAACTTGTATAATAAATAAAGAGGTGTATGGGATGAATATTGAAATTAAATTAAAAGAACTTTTGAAAGAAATAAATATGGAACAAAAAGAACTAGCTGAATTAACAGGCTTATCTTCTAGGACTATATCTGAATTAGTAAATAATAAAACAGAGAGAATTCCTAAGACTGCTTTAGTAAAAATAGCAATCGCATTAAAAGTGAATGATATTAGAGAGCTTATTGATTTTGTAGAAGACAAATAATTTAAAACTAGTCTTGAATTTCATAATTATTCCCCTAATTTATGTATATTTGTTTTAATCATCATATTGGAATAATTATGAAATTTAGTAAAACAGAACTACTTTTATAAGGTTAAAATTGAATATAAACACCCTCTTTTTTCATCAAAATAAATAATTTCGCATCAAAAATATAACATAATTACAGAAATACGTAAATATGTAATAAATTGAAATCCAATCCTCTTGTGCATATAATGATTTTTAGTAGATTTTTATATACATTAGAGGTGTAGAATATTGATAAAATTGACAATAGATAAAGCAGCTAGTTCTAAGGGAATTAGTTCTCAAAAAGAGTTGAGGGAATTGATCATAGAGAAAACTGGTGTGGAATTACGAGCAGCTACAATTTCAGATTTATACAGAAATAATAAAAATCAAATCAACAGAGAACACCTTTTTGCTGTAATGGAAGCATTAGAAATTACGGATTTTAATGAAGTTCTTACAATAAAGAGGAGATAATTTCTAAAATCTTTCATTAATTACATAATCATGTTATCCTATAGTAAATATGTATTTGGAGGAATGAACATGAAATCTAAAGTATTTCCAAACATTCTAAACCATTTACCTCTTTTAGATGAGGAGGTATTTACTGTATGAGTGATAACAAAACTCTGAACAAAATTGTAGCTTCTGTAGTCCTTATATTAGGCGTACTTCTATTAGTGTTTGCATTTTTATTTATTAATAAATCAGTAGAAATTGGAACTACATTAGGGATTATAGGCTTAATAATAGGAGCAGTAGCGATAGGATTATTTTTGAGATTTAATGAGAATAAACCACTATTAATAAAAAGACTTAAAGATGAAATAAAATTTAAATACCAATTAGACGATCTTTTTGTTTCTAATGATTTGAGTGGAGTTGTTGGGTTTTCAAAAGAAAGAAATACTCTGTACTTAATGACTAGAGCTGATATTTCAACAGGGATAGAAATTTTAGATAATTATTATTTGATTGACGCTTTTCCATTAGAAAGTATAAATAATGTAAATATTATTGAAAACGATATTGTCATAGTAAACTCAACTGATAAAAATTCAATAGGTAAATCTGTTAGTGGTGGATTCGGTAATGAAGGAATCCAAAACAAAAAAGTAATATTTAAAGTTCGAATCCAAGCGATAACAAAAGATGTTGTAAAGCCTTCTTCTGATGTCTTTTTATATAGCAGTAACATTGGACTTAAACGTAATTCAAGTGAACATTTGGAGTTATATAAAACAATAAATGATTTCTTTGATAAAATGAAATTGGTTATAAAGAAACAGATGTCTTATTAGTCATCTCCCCTACTTACCCACTTCTATGTGGGTTTGTTTTGAACATTAACATAATAAATACATATTTTTTAAAGGAGAATTATATATGCCAAATAAAATTAATACAGTTGATGCTTCATTCTTTACTCAACGTGCTGAAAACGTTAATCGAAAAGAGTTTTATCATTTTGACAAAGAAAAAGGACATAGTATTACTTACTATCCTGCATTCTCTAAGTCGAAGAAAGATGAATTGATTGTAGAGTTAATTAATACAATTCAATATTGTAAGATCAACAATATTGATTATCTTAATAATGATGCTGACATGGAGCAATATACAGGTTACCTTATCATTAAACATTTCACATCTCTATACGAGACTTTATCCAAATGGACAGTAGAAGAAAACATTACATACTTAAAAGAATTATATGATAGTGGTGATTTTGAATTATTTTTTGATGAAATATTTAGCAATGATGAAGTGATTAAAGTTTTTGATCAACTAAAAGCAACAAATGAAATTGCTAGTATTTATAAAAAAGAATTAGATAAGCAAAAACAATTAATTGAGTCTAATGTAAAGAATGATAAGTTAAAAGAAAAGGTGTTAAATCAATTATCTAATTAATATTCAATATAGAATTAAAATAATTATTAATAAATACATAATAAATAGTAGTTTGACATCTAACTAATTTATGTTAATATTTAACTATAGGGATAGAAAAGGAAGTCATGAGCCTTCTCGACAAGTAGGATATCCCAAACCTACTTCCCTATTTAATTATATTTGGATATTACTTTTTGGGAGGTAATTGAGATATGTGTGAAAATACATATGCAAGACCTAAGTTTGATTTATCAATGATATTAGAAAATAATGCTATGTTAAAAGTTAGACCAGAGCTATTTGACGAATGGGATTTTAGAAAGAATAATGAACTAGGTTTAAATATTTATAAAGCGACTAAAGGTAGTCATAAAGTGGTATGGTGGATTTGCTCAAAATGTAGTAGTAGTTTTAATTCTCAAATAACCGATAGGACAAGAGGAAATAATTGTCCGTTTTGTGCAAGTCAAAGAGTTAATCACACTAATTCTTTAGCAACATTAAGACCTGATTTAGCCAATGAATGGCATCCTCTTAAGAACGGTGAATTAACCCCCAATGACGTACTGTGCGGTAGTGGAAAGAAAGTTTGGTGGAAATGCCAATTAGGTCATGAATGGGAAGCCGTTGTAAATAACAGAATAAAAGGTCAAGGATGCCCATATTGTTCAGGACGCAGAGTAATTAAAGGTTATAGTGACTTATATACAACTAATCCTGAAATGGAATATTACTGGAATAAAGAAAAAAATACAGAAATAAAAATGTCAGATGTTACCAAGGGTAGTCATATAGAAGCTTGGTGGAAATGTGATAAATGTAAAAGTGATTTTAAAACAGAAATAATCCTGATGGTAAAGTACTTTAACTGTCCATACTGTTCAGGAAAAAGAGTTAATTCTACTAATTCACTAGCATCTCTCAACCCTTCTCTGGCATCTGAATGGCATCCTACGAAGAATGATGATTTAACTCCACATAATGTTACATGTAATAATGGCAATAAAGTTTGGTGGTTAGGTGAATGTGGGCATGAGTGGGATGCAAAGATCACTAGTAGACATAACGGAATAGGTTGTCCATATTGTAGTCGTAATCCGAAAGCTCTAAATGGTTACAATGACATGTGGACTACAAATCCAGAACTAGCTTCTCTGCTTGCTAATCCTGAAGATGGTTACAAATATACTCAATCTAGTGGTAAGAAAGTTAATTGGAAGTGCTCTGACTGTGGAACTACTATTAAAAGTAAATCTATTGATTCAATAAAAAAACAAGGTTTGTCGTGTTTTAGATGTTCAGATGGAAGATCATTTGGAGAACGTTATATGTATAGTTTACTAACAGAAATTGGAGTAGACTTTGAATGTGAAAAAGTATTCAAATGGAATAAAAACCGTAGATATGATTTTATAATAAAGTATGATGGTCAATTGATTATATCTGAAATTCATGGGTTACAACACTATGAAACATGTTATTTTCATGAAGTATCTGGAATGACGTTAGAAGAACAAATTAAAATAGATGAAGAAAAGAAATATAAAGCACTTTCTAATGGTATAGATTATTATTTTGAAATAGATGCTAAAGTATCAAATGATGAGTATTTAAAATCCTCCATAATTAATAGTGGTATATTTAACAAGTTGAAAATAGAAGATAGAAATATTAATTGGCTTAAAGTTTCTGAAGGCACTAGTTTAAGTTTTATAAAAAGGACAAGTGATTTATGGAATAAAGGAATGAGCATTAAAAATATATCAGAAAAATTAAAATTAAACAGGAATACCATATCCGAATATTTGATAAAAGGAAATAAATTAGGTTTATGTTCTTATCAAAAAAAACCTCTAAAAGCTAAAATAGTTCAATTAAATAAAGAGAATGTTTATATAAAAGAATGGGATTCTATAATTGAAGCTAGTAAAGTATTGAATATAACTAGTTCAATGATAAGTTCTTGTTGCAACAATAGACAAAAAACTGCTGGAGGATATAAATGGTTATTTAGTGAAGTCTATGAAGATTATTTATCTGGTAATATGGCTTCCAAAACATTAAGTAACAATCATGGATGTTCTGTAGAAGTGGTAAGAATAGATGCTACAACCGATAAAATTGAAATTTACGAATCAATTAAGTTAGCAGCCAAATATAATGATTTAAAAAGCTCTGCACATATTTCATCTTGTTGTAGAGGAAAACGAAAATCTGCTTACGGTTATCGCTGGATGTACCTCGAAGATTATGAAAAACAGTACGGTAAAATAGATGAATAGTTTTCACATATATTTCCCCTACTCTATTTTTATTTAGGAATGAAAATACAAATAGTATAACATACACAGCCTACAGGGCGTGAAATTGCAATACTTACATCGAAAACCAAAACCTACGGGTTCCCTCCTAGTTAATATAGCTAGGGGGTTTTTACATTTTAAATTAAATTTATATAAATACAAAAATAAAAAGAAGAAGTTGAGTGAATGTATTTCGCTTACCTTCTTCTTTTTATTTTTTCAAACTAAATAAGGAGGATAAAAATTGGCTACTAAAAATCCTATTACTTTACTAATGTCACTAGACATAAACGGTTCTACTTCTCAACAAAATGTTAATCAATATGTAAAATCATTAAAAAAATATTATGATAGAAATCCACTACTTATTACCCTTGGAATAAATAAAGGTAATATAGAAAAAGATTTAAATGAGATTTCTAAAGTAATTAGTAAAAAGCAAAATGAATTAAAAGTAAATATTGGCTCAAGTAATGCTGTCAAAGATATGAAAGAATTAGAGAGTCAAATTAATAAGGTAATAGCAAAATTAACTGAGTTAGATAGAAAGATGAGATCAATCGGTTCAAGTTCTAATGGTTCAATCAATCTTGGAAATATATCTTCATCCTCTATAGCTAATTCCATAGCGCAATTACAAGCATTAAATAGTAATTCTGCAAACAATTTAAATGGATTACAAAGATCAGTAAATGATACTTCACGAGGATTAACTAGTTTAAGTAACAATATTAACCAGACTTCTAGGTCAACAAATGAACTAGGTAATGCTTTTTCTGAAGCATTCACAAAATTCCCTATTTGGCTAATCGCATCTTCATCCGTATTTTTACCATTACAAGGTATAAAAGATTTAACTGAACGAGTAATTGAGCTTGATACAGCTATGACTAACTTAAAACGGGTCATGGATCTTCCTGACTATAAGTTTAATGAAATGTTAGAAAAATCAATTGAAAATACTGAACTTTTGTCTGGAAAAGTTGAAGATTACTTAAAGTTAGTTGGTGAATTCGGTAGAACTGGTAGGAATGATAAGGAATCACTTGAGTTGGCTAATGTTTCTACTATCTTACAAAACATATCAGAATTAACTGCAGATGAAGCTGTAAATAGCTTAACTGCTGCTATGATTTCGTTTGGAATTGCTGCTGAAGACAGTTTAACTATTGCTGATAAATTAAACGAAGTAGATAACAATTATTCTATTACTACTCGTGATTTGAGTTTATCCATGAATAAAGCAGCGAGTACTGCACGAACTTTTGGAGTAAGTCTTGATGAATTATTAGGTTACACCACTGCTAAAATATGGCATTCATAATAGCGATATTATGTCTAAACTTCCCTAAACAGGGAAACCCCTAACGCATTAAGACGAGGGCAATCCTGTACTAAAGCGTATAACGTAAATGTGCAACGACTAGTAAGTCCTATAAAAATAGGCATACATTCAAGTGAATGGAAACGGGAAGGCTCTCAGTGAGAGCTTGATATAGTCTGATCTTATAGGAAACTATAAGCTGTATGAGAAATTGTCGAGAGATAATCAAATACGACATAGATGTAACGAACCTATGTGAACATAATGATTGGTGCAGCTACAAGAGAATCTGGAAACATTGTTGGTTGACATACTAGCCCCTTATAACAGTGATGTTATATTGAACACCGAATATCGGGGGAACTCCTAACAAGTTAAGTTGAGGACAATCACCGAAGCGTAAAACATAAGTACTACGCTCGAACGACTGACAAGGTGCAACTCTACGAGTTGATGATACAGTCTACTCCCCTACTTAAATATCGGGAAACCGAGGGTATAAAGGAACAGTTTAAAAACTATTTTCTCACGAATTACTACTAACAGTTCTGCCATTGGAGCTTTAGAAGACATCAATATTTCTATTGAAGATATGGAAGGAAACGTTAAGCCAGTATCTTCTATAATCAGTGAAATAGCAAACAAATGGGATCATCTCACAGACGCAGAGAGACAAAACACTGCAGTAAAAGTCGCAGGAGTTTATCAACTTTCCAGATTTAATGCATTAATGCTCAATTATAAGATGGCTCAAGATGCTACTGCAACTTCTACCAATTCTTTCAACTCAGCTATGCGTGAACAAGAGGAATATGGTAAAAGCTTACAGGCTAGAATTAATCGTTTAGATACTGCTTGGACTGATTTTGCAAACACTGCAGGTGATAAAGTTCTCTATGATGGCATTGTAGTTGTAACAGAAGCACTTAAAGGTGCGACTGACGCTTCAAATGGAATTGCTAGCAATATAGGAGTCCTAGCTCCTGTATTTGGAATACTAGGAATGGCAGCTTATGGATTAAGTAATAACTTGCGAATATTAGTTGCTTCTACTTACGCTCAAAGTGCTGCTTCAATTTCGGCTTCAGGTACAACTGGAATATTTGCAGGTGCTTTAACAGGATTAAGAACTGTAGCCTCTTTGACTACTGTAGCTCTAAGAGGATTGTTAATCGCTTCTGGAATAGGAATTGCCTTTGCAGGTGTAGGGTTCATAATAGAAAAATTAACTAATGTCATGTCTGAAAATATTCAGAAACAAGAAGAGTTAGATAATTATAATAAAAAAAATATAGAAGCCATTACTCTCAATAAGAACTCAGTAGAAAGTTTAATCTCTACATATAAAGAACTAAGTGACCAAAAAGAAAGTGGTTCTCAGTGGGACGCTGATAATGAAGAAGAATATTTAAAAATTCAACAGCAACTTAGCGAAGTATTCCCTGCACTAATTGGTCATATCGATTCAACTGGTCAAGCACACATAAAAAATACTGATGCTATAGATAAAGAAATTGAATCAACAAATAAATTAATTGATGCACAAAACAAAGTAACTGTTAACAAAGCTATTGAAGAATTTAAGAAGTTAAATAATGAATTAAATGGATCTTGGTATGAATCTTTTTCAAATTACATTTTCGGTAGCTTAGAGTCTAGAATAAAGCAACAAAAGCAAATAATTGAATCAATGCAGAAAAACGGCTCTGATACTTCTGCTCAAGAATTAGAATTATTGCAATTTGAACAGCAATACCAACAAACAAGTGAAAAAATAAAAGGCTATATTTTCGAAGTAACTAGAGCAATGGCAGAAATGAATGGCGTTGAAATTAACTCAGCACTTATAAACTCTCTGCAGAATTTCGTTTATAATTTGGATTTAACTAATCTTGATGAAGGAAAATTAAAAACATTTTCATATGAGCTTGGAAAGCTTCAAGAGAAAATGCAAAAGGCTATTGATACTAATAATGAGAAAATGTTCAATGAAGCAGTTGAAAGTCTCAACAAACTTGCTTCTCAAACAACTGGATTTGACTCTAAGTTAGGTAAATTTAATGATACTTTTGCAAAACTAACAGGTACTATCAAAGACGGTAGTGGGATAATAAATGTAGCAACAGACGAATTTTCTGAACTTGGTGACGGTATAGATAGTGTAGGAGTAGCAATAGATGATGCTGCAGATGCACTTGATAAACAAGTTGAAAAGTTAAAAGATCTCTCATCAGCTCAAGAACAAATTGTAGGCGTATCTGAAGCTCAAATCAAAGCAGTTACTGATTCAGTTACTGTTATTGAGTTTTTAGGTAATGTATCTGAACGTACTGAACAACAAGAATTATCATTAGCAAATTCAATTAAATTATTATCTGCTCTATATCCTCAATTAACAAACCTGTTAAAAGGTACATCCAAACAACGTGAGCAAGCGATTGCGATTATTGAGTCTGAAAATAAAGCCAACAAGGCATTACTTAAAGGTTACGAACTATCTGCTAATGGCAAGATGAACGCTGAAGGTAAAGCTACAATCGTTCATCTTGAAGAAACAAATAAACGTATCAAAAATATCAATGCTGAAATCAGAGCTTTAGACACTCTTCAAGCAAACTACAATAATATTATCAATGCAATGAGCAAAAGTAAGAGTGCAACTAATGATATTGATCTATTACGACAAGAAAAATTATCTTCACAAGCATACGATAAAATTACACTTAAACAAGCTGAACTTGCTACCCTATCAGGAACTCAATCAACATATTCTGATTCTCTATTAAATACAGTTAGTGCGATTGAAGAATACGACAAATCATCTAAAAGCTCAAATAAATCTCAAAAAGATAAAAATACTACAACTAAAGATTCAATATACATAACAGATAAGTATAAACAAGCCCTTGAAGCTTTAAATCTTGAAATTGAGAAACAACAAAAATTACAAGCCAAATACCCTGAACATTCCAATGAATATCGCAAACATCTAGAAGTGCAGATTAAACTTGAAAAAGAAAAATTAGCACTGCAAGAAAAGCAAGCTAAAGCTATCCAATCTCAAATTGCATCAGGTAAAATTCAGCAAACTGGTAATGTTTCAAGTAAGTCTTCTACTGCTACTGCTTCTACTACAAATGCTAATGTCAATGGTTTTAATGGAAGAATCTCTAGTAACTATGGTCAACGTGGTGCAGAATTCCATCGTGGTGTGGATATTGCCTCCCCTCTTGGTAGTCGTCTGGATGCTCCAGTGTCAGGTAAGGTAATTAAAGCAGGTGATGCAAAGGCTAATGGTATGTCTTGGACTTATGGAAACTTAGTTGTTGTACAGGATGATTCAGGCGTTAAACATATCATGGCTCATATGGATAAAGTGGTTGCCAAAATTGGAGATTATGTTCAAGCAGGTACGCAAATTGGTACAGTAGGTAGTACTGGAAACTCAACAGGTCCCCATGTACACTATGAACAAAATACAGCTAATGGTAAATTAATTGATCCAACGTCATATGTAAATCAAGTTCGTTCTGGTAAAGTTTCTGTCTCTCCTTCTTCTGGAGTTTCTACTGTTGATAATGGTCAACAAGCAATTGATCAAGCTAAATCTGATTTATTAGGTTTACAGAAAGATGTACTCAACACTAAAGATACAATTGATAATTTGAATGAACTACTAGTTAAATCTAATGTCGCTTACTACAATCATCTAATTGATGGTGTAGATCGTTCTATTAAGAAATCTAATATTCTAGCTAATCAACAATTAGAGCATTCTCAAGCTTATCGTGATGAATTAGAAAAAGAAACTAAACACTTAGAATACAAGCAATCTTTATTACATAAAGAAGCAAACTTCATTCGTGAGCAACTTAAACGTACTGACCTCTCCCCTGCTTTCAAAGATGAATTAACAACTCAATTAAGCGAACTATCTCTTTCTTGGTGGGATGTTGAAGAAAGTATCAAAAGTGTAAATGAACAAATTGAAAATAGTAAAATAGCCGAATTTGACAAGAAAATTGAAAGTCTAAATGATGCAATCTCTAAATCCAATAAATTAATGGATATACATGCTAAAGGCTCTAAGGAATATAATAACGAGCAGAAAAATATTGTCTCTACATTATATGAAAAACAAAAAGCATACGAAACAGAAGCTGATGCGTTACGTAAGTCAATTCAACTGGAAAAACTATCAATTAAAGAAATTGAACGTAAGAAGGAACGACTTAAAGAATTATCTTCTACTTGGTTAGAACTTCAATCAGAAATTATACGTATCAATTCTGATATTGCAGATGAGTTAATCAGCACAATGAAAGATGCTTATGGTCAACAACGTGATTACGAATTAGCTTTAAAAGATAAGCAAATTGAAGACTTAGAAGAATTACGTGATGCTAAATTAAATGCTCTTGAAGAAGAAGGTAAAGCTTACGAAGAATCCATAAAACAACAAATGGATGCGCTCGATAAGGCTCATAAAGACAAGTTGTCTAAGTTAGATGAAGAATCTAAGGCTTTTGAAGATGCCATTAATCGCCAACTCGAATTAATGAGAAAGCAACGAGATGAAGAGGATTTCAATAAGGATATAGGAAAACTTCAAAAAGAAGAAGCTACTATTGTTGCTAAAATCAATGAATTGTCTATGGATGATTCTAGAGAAGCTAAGTTACAACGTAAAAAGCTTGAAGAAGAATTAGCAAATGTTCGTGAACAGATTGCTGATAAACAAAACGATAGACAGTATGAATTACGTGAACAAAATCTTCAAGATGAACTAGATGCTTATAAATCACAACAGGACGCAAAGAAAGAAACGGAAGATAATAATTACAATACGTCCAAAGAAGCTTTAGATAATCAGTTGGAGTTATACAAAAAGGAATTAGAAGCTAAGAAAAAGTTAGAAGAAGAAAAGTTTAAAGCATCTAAGGCTCAATTAGAGAGAGAACGTAAAGATATAGTCAATCACTACGATCAATTAATTAATAATGAACAAGAATATGCTAATTTACGTGCACAGATTATTAATGGTAGCGTTGATGGAATGAATGAAAAACTTTCTACCTTCTTAGGTAATTTCAAAAACATGAATAAAGAGTTAATTAATGAATTAGGTATTAGTTGGCAAGAGTTAGAGAATAAGATTTATAGAATTACACAAGCACAAGGAAGTCTAGGTAATATCTCTACTCCGAATCAAAATGTAGACTTGAATAATGGTTCTATTATTGGCTCTGGTTCTAATTCTAACAATTCATCTTCTAACACTTCTGCGAGAGATAACGCATGGCAACAATACTTATCTAATAAAAAAGCATGGGATTCCGCATCGGCAGCAGAAAAAGCACGTTTAAATAAAGAAAATGAAAAGTTACGCAATCAATGGGGATTCCAAGATGGTTCATATGCTTCACTAAAGAACCTCAAGAAGTACCATAGTGGTGGTATTGTTGGTGGTAAAGGTAATCGATTGACGGAGCTAACTAACAAATTATTCAATACTAAACCTAATGAAGAAACTGTACTTGCCCTTAAACGTGAATTATATGTCCCAGAGAATAATGTAGATAATATGTTTACAAATATTCGTGCTGCCATGCCTAATTTCAAAGTAAACAGTCCTCAAGGTGGATCGATAAAAATTGATAGTTTACTTTCTATAGATAGCGTTTCTCAGAATGCTAATTTAGACATAGCTAGATTGACTGATCAAGTTATGGATACATTAATTGATAAAATGAGACCTTATGGATTTAATATACGATAACAAATTAGAGGTGGAGCTTAGTCTCCCCTCTTTTTATATTTAGGAGGTGTAAATATAATTGAGTTCAATTGATTTTTATTATAATGGTAGGCATTCTTCTGAAATGGGAGTATGTATGGTTAACCTTAATAGTGGATTAACTAAGTCAAACTATTTATCTAATAAGAAAATAATATCCGAAAAAATAGCAGGAAATCCAATACCCTATATATATGGATCTGAATACGAGCCATTAGAATATACTCTTATTTTGGCTTGTGTAGATGGTGAAAGATGGACTGATGCAAAACGTAGAGAGATTGCTAGATGGTTGGATACAAATAGTTTTGAAGAATTCTATACAGATGATGAACCAGATAGATATTATTATCTGCAGTATCAAGGTTTAGTCGAGTTATCACATAACGATGCTTGGGATGGTTATATAGAAGTTTCAATGTTAAATGACTCCCCTTTCATCTACTCTCCTTTTCAAGAAAGGCGATACGAATTAACTACCATTACAGCTCCTACAATTATTGAATTTGATAATGTTGGTGACAATGTAGTTTATCCTGAAATGTGGATTTACCTTATGAATGATGGCGATTTTCAAATTAGAAATCTATCTAATGGTGGTAAGGATTTTAAGTTTACTAATCTAGCATATGCTGAAACTATTTATGTAGATAATAAACATCATGATATAGAGTCTGATATTACTCTTACCTATCGCTATGATAATTTTAACAACAATTACCTTGAGTTAGTAAGAGGAATTAATAGATTAGAAGTAACAGGTGCTTGTAGTTTGTTATTTAGATATCAAGTCCAATTAAAAGGATAAAGGAGGTGCCTATTCTGTTAGGAATAATTGATAGGTATAAAAAGCCTGAGAAATCTAGATTATATTTATGTAAGCCAGATAGAACAACGATTGCAGAATTAACTGAAGCATATAATAAGAACTTATCAACTAACTACAATGGAATTCATGAATTAAGTTTTGACATCCCCTACTTGGTAAATCGTAATCATAAGTATGTGAGAAATAAAAATGTCGATTTAATTCGTGGACATTATTTAATTCGATATGAACGTGGATATGAAAAAGAATATTTTATTATTATTAATCCTAAGAACACAACCAATAATGGTGTAGAAGTCAAAAATATTCAATGCTTCTTACTCCCCTATGAATTAAATAAAAAGATCATTCGTGAATTCAGTGGTACAAAACCTCTATATTTGGATGTAGGATCAGAAGGTGTTTTAAATGAAACTTTACTTGTAAAATCTGATTGGTCAGTTGGTTATATTGATGTAGATATTGCTCAAAAGCATCGAACATTTGATGTTAGCGAACAAGGGTTGATAGAGTTTATTGGTGAATTATCTGATTTGTATGATGCTGTAATCATATGGGATACCATTAATAAGAAAATTAACTTCTACAAAAATGAAGATATTGGTACAAATAAGGGATTATCTATTGAACATGGAAAGTATTTAAAATCGTTAGAAGAAAATCCTGATTTTGATTCAGTAGTCACAAGATTATATGTATATGGTAATGAAGGAATTTCTTTTGCAAGCGTTAATCCAACAGGTGTTCCATTTATAGAATCCTTTGATTTCTATATGTACCCTTTTGAACGTGATGATATTACCCGAGAAATAATATCCCATTCAAATTATATGACTGATTCACTATGTCATGCCATTCTTGATTACAATGCTTTACTTGATAGCAAACAAGGTGAATTTACAAATATGCTTGAACGAAAAAAGCCCATTTTGGAAAATTTACAAACGAAGCAAAATGAATTATTTGTGTTACAGACTCAATTAGATACTATAGAGGATGAGTTAGCAGTAGCAAATGCGACAATGAAGCCTACAGATGCTCTCATAACACAGAAAATAAATAAACTAGCTGAGATTGCAAGTAAGAATACTGAAATAGATAGCGTTAAAAACTCTTTACAGAGTATTGATAATGAAATTACAGTATTAAAAAATACAATAGCGATTGAAAATAACTTTACCCGTGATCAAATTATTGAGCGTGAAAAATTTGCAAATGAATTAGTTTGGTCAAATACAAGTATTTTTGAAGTTGATGACTTATATGAAGAAGGTAAAAAAGAGCTTATTAAAGTCAGTCAACCACGTATTTCCTACACTGTAGATATTATAGATTTTCTTAATGTAATCAAATGTCAAAGAGATTGGGATAAGTTAGTGCTAGGTGATTTAGTCACAATCAAATATCCTAATTTTGGAGTAGATGTTTTAGCTAAAATTATTTCAATTAAACATGCTGAAGACACTAATAGTTTAAGTATTGAAATAGCAAATGCTCATGACATCAAGAATGGATTTATGACTCTTAAAGAGTTATTTAATCGTACTGTATCTAGCTCAACTACACTCGATATGTCTAAGTTTAAATGGGATGAAACGACTAAAAATACTCATGAAATTGGTGAAATACTCAACAATACATGGTCAGCTATTGATCGAGAAATAAAAGCAGGCGTTAATGAAAGCGTAGATATATCTAGAAAAGGAATTGTAATTACTAATCCTAATGATCCAAAACGTTTATTAGTTATGCAGCATGGAGTAGTTGGATTATCTAATGATGGAGGTAATACATTTAAACATGCTATAACACCAGAAGGCATTATTGGTGAACGCATAATTGGTAAACTCCTTCTTGGTGAAAAATTAATTATTGGTGATAGTAATGGCACATTCACAATCAATGGTAACTTATTGACCATTCAAGATTTAAACCAAAAGCCACGAGTTAAACTAGGCGAATATACAAAAGGCGTTTACGGTCTTCAGTTATTTGATAAAACTGGAAATCAAACTATTTTAGATGAAAATGGAATGTTACAAACTTGGCAACAAAATTCAGTTGACAATGTAGATGGTTACAATCCACTTACTTTGGAAGTCTTCATCCCACAAGAAACACTATCTATAAAAAAGGTAATGTTACGCTTCAAACTACTGCAATTTAGGTCTTATAGTCAAGCTACCACTGGAGGAGGAGGTACATTTTCTTCTACTAGCTCAGGCGGTGGTACATATGGTTCAACAGGCTCAGGCGGTGGTACATATGGTTCAACTGAATATGGAGGAGGTTATTCATCCACCACTCCGAGCGGAGGAGGTCAGGTTAAACCAACTAGAGATAGTGGGGATAATGTAGTTTATGATTATGGTCAAACCGAATCAGCATCAGGACATAGTCACTTATTTAGATATGTTCTTAAGCATAATCACTTAATAGATTTACCAGATCATACTCACAGCTTTTCAATTCCATCACACAGTCATTCAGTTATCATTCCATCACATTATCACGACATTACTATAAATGATCACTCTCATTCATTTTCAATACCTGACCACACCCACGCTATATCTCATGGTATCTACAAAAGTACATATGCTAGACAACTATCTGTACATATTAACGGTGTGAATCGAGATTATGAATTAGGTGGTAAATTTAATGTTGATAGACATGACTTAAATATTACACCTTACTTAATTAAAGGTCAGTGGAATACTATTGATTTGTATAGCAGTCAACTAGGGAGAATAGATGCAACTGTATTTGTACAAGCATTAATGGGGTACAACAACTAATTATTACATAAAATACAAATATTATTTAAATGGAGGAAGTTATGGACACAATCAAAATTATTTTACAAAATAATAAAGATTTTGAAACCCAAGTAGAATCTTACAATGCATTAGAATTAGCAAAATCAATCAGTGAATCAGAAAGTGTCATTGTTCAAATTGGGGACATTATCGTTAATAAACATCATATTGAATGCATTCACAAAGTATCTAATCAGTAGAAAATTAGGTACTTTTTTATTTTATATAGGAGGTAAATTATGAAGAGATACGAAGGTAGTCCTGCTGTAGTTATTGAACGAAGAAAAGGTACACCTGACTCCCCTTTCAGCAATATGAATGAGTCACTTGTAGTTACAGGTGATGGAAAAGTTTTATTATCTGAAATTCCTAATGAATTAAATCGAATTATTGTTACCTCTGAAGATAACATTACTTGGTATGAAACTACAGAAGGAAAAATCCCAGAGAATGGATTTAAAGTTGATTACATTAATAAACTAGTGACCTTCAATACAATTCATGTAGGAAAGCAATTGCATTTTAAATATCTAGGAGAAGGAAATCATTATTATAGCCCCCACTCTATTTACACGAAATTAGATGAAAATGATTCAGTTGTAGAAACATTAGGTGGTTTAATTGAAAATGGGCTTGGTGCTTTAGATGCTTTAGAAAAATTAGATGAAAAGCTAAATGAGGTAACTCAGGCTACAAACAATGCAATCAGTGCAACTAATGATACTAGAGAGGTAATCACAGAAGGCAACCAAGTTATCAATACTGCCAACGAAAAGATTGTAGAAGTTGATGGCAAAATTAATGAAGCAACAACAAAGATTTCTGAACTAAACACTAAGTTAGACGAAGCAACATCTACTATAAATGATGTTAAAGAACAGTCAGCTAGTGTGGAAAATATCATTACCAATGGTCAAAATGTAATTGATAACGCACAACTACTCATCAATGAAGTTAAATCAGTAGGTAAATTTAATCTAACAACACCTTATAAAAAAAATAATACTGTGTTAGATAATGGTTCAACTTGGATTGCACTAAAAGACACTCTGAACAACCCCCTCCCTGTTTTACCTATTGTAGAAAATACATATTGGAGATTGACAGCAATACATGGTTCTAAAGGAGACAAAGGTGATACTGGTGCTGCATTAAGCATCTTAGGAAGATTGACTGATGCTTCTGAGTTACCTCCTACTGGTCAAGCAGGAGATGCCTACACAGTTAATGGTGAATTATATGTATGGTCAGAGAATACATATGCATGGGAAAATGTAGGTAACATCAAAGGTGAAAAAGGAGACAAAGGTGATACTGGAGAAAATGGTGAATCAGCTTATGAAGTTGCAGTAGATAATGGATTTGTTGGTACATCGGAAGAATGGTTGACTTCTCTCAAGGGTGAACGTGGAGAAATTGGTAAAATGACAAAGTACGAATACACTATTCCTGCAACAAGTGAAGGTCAAACCACTTTAGAAATTCCTCTATCAACCTTATCAGTAGACGATGATTTGCTTTTAGTATTGAATGGGACAGTCTTATATTCAGATACTGACTACACTATCTCAGGAAGTATGGTTAGTCTAAAGCAACCTGTTCTAGATTATACTAACTCTACATTTTTTGTTAGAGTTCTTAAAAACGTACCAAAAGGTAGTGAAATACCAACTGGTGATGGCAGCTTATTAACTGATGGTAGTGTAACTAAACAGAAATTAGAATCATCTTTACAACAGGATATCAATACTACTACTGAGCATTTGGCACAAATTGCAACTACTACTAAATTAGGACATATGATGGTCGGTGAGAACCTAGAAATCACACCAGAAGGTGTTTTAAATGCCTTAGGTAGTTCTGCTGAGATTAAACCGTACAACACTGGACATTTAAATGACTTAAAAGAATTCGGAGCTTACTCTTCGTTAGGTGGTACAGTCGCAAGAGGTTTTCCTAACGAAGTATCTGACCTACATAAAACGCTGATTGAGGTTTTTCCTACTGGCGATGGTTGGTTACTACAACGCTTTACGTGGTGGAGTAATTCGAAAGTAAACAGGTATGAGCGAGGATTCTACATGAACATTTGGGGTGATTGGCATACTATGCCTACTTCTGTAATCAATACATTCAATAATGCACAAGCAACAGATGCCGCATCAGCACATCTAGTTATGCAAGTTAACAATAAAATTGATGCTCAGACAGTATTAATGCCTATACTATCTCCTTTTGGAAGTTTCGCTGCTAGTCTTGACCCTAGATTCAAGGTTATCGGTGGTGCTGGAGGAGTAAAAGGATATGTAAAAGTTGCAAATACTTTAACATCTAATCATATATGTTCGATACCATACGAATATGCACCATCTACTGATGTCCCATTTACCATAAGAAGAGTAAGAGGTAATGCTACTGTGGTGCTTAATGGACTTGTGAATAATGGTGGAGCTATTCTAGTTGATTCTTCTCAAACGAACCAACTAGCTATCGGAGATTTTGTAATGTTCAATTTTATGTATCTGTACCAAAACTAGATAGGAGATGGCGATATGGAGCAAGGAGCAACACAAGATTTAACTTATGCATTTATAGTAGATGAAAATGGATTTATTTTAAAGGCAACTATAAATCCAGAAAATCATGAAAATGTAGTTACTGATTTAAATATCACAGATTTTGATAAACCTAAATGGAACGGTACAGAATGGGTTGAAGGGTTAACAGAAGAAGAAAGAGCTGAACGTGAGGAACAGCAATTACTAGAGTCCTTAAAACCCTCACCCTCTCAAATTGCTGACGCAGAACTAGAAATTAAGATACTAACCACTCTTGCAGAATTGGGGGTTAAACAATGACAGAAGAAAAACATCTTGAAGGATTAACAGAATTGCAAAAAAGACTAACTAAAGCCTATGCGACAAGTGTTTTGGGCGAAGTACGAACGATTGAGGATGTAAAACCCATTGAACTTCAACGTTATGTAGAATTAGAAATTGCAGAACGTGAAATTGATGCATTAGCTAATGAATAAACGTTCCATATTGTTCTGTAAGTAGTTTACATAGTCAGTATTACATCATAGCAACCATAATAATTATATAAAACAAGAATTTTATTTAAATATCGTTATAATAATCCCCTACTTCTTAATTGATTTAGGGGATTAATTTATTTGAAGAATTATCAAACAGAGTAACAGAAAGAAGGAGATACAATTGGCAAGAAATCGTATTTCTAAAAATGAATTAAATGCGGATTTACAATTAGAATTTGAAGAATTTACTGAGCATACATCTGATAATGCGAGGCACGTCACACAAGTAGAAAAAGACGGATGGAATAGTAAAGCAGGCAAAACAATAGAATCACCAATGACAGTTCCTCTAAGTGCACCATGGAGCAATGCGGAGCCAATAACTGCCTATGCGCCACTGACATATTACAAAGATAATTTTGGGATAGTTCACATGCAAGGGTCTGTCAAAAGTTCAGGCGGTTCACTGACAATATTTACATTGCCTGTAGGATACAGACCATCGACAATTGTGAACGGATTAGCTTTTGACACAAAAGGCAGTGCTACAGTACCTGTGGCTTTGGTCTATATTAATACAAACGGACAAGTACGACTTGACGGAAACACTGCCAATAACCCAATTTCTTTAATTGTTTCGTTTCAAACCTAATGAGAGGGGGATTACATGAGAAAACATATTTATAAAATAGACGACAAAGGGTTTGTTTCTGATATTGAGGTAGGAACTTTTGATACCGACGGTAATTTAATCAGCCATACTGTTGAATATATAACAATGGACTATCCTCCAGAATATTATAAGCCAAGATGGACAGGTATCAAATGGGTTGAAGGTGAAACTAAAGAGGAAAAAGATGGACGTGAAGCACAACGATTACTTGAATCCTTAAAACCTTCTCCATCGGAAATAGCTGATGCAGAATTAGAAATAAAGATGATTACAATGCTTACAGAAATGGGGGTTATCCAATGACAGAGATACATTTAGAAGGACTGACATTGGTGCAAAAACGATTAGTTAAAGCGTATGCAACTAGCGTAATGGGAGAAGTAAGGACTGTTGAGGACGTTAAACCAACAGAGCTACAAAGTTATGTGAAATTAGAAATTGCTGAACGTGAAATTGCTGTTTTGGCAGGTGAATAATAGTTCCATATTGCCTAGAAGTACTACTCTTTATGAGTAGTTATTTATGAATTTTTATAATAGACATATATTATTTAGGAGGTGTTTAAGTGACAGTACAAGTAGAATATGTAAATTATAATGAAACAATTCAATCTGCAAAATTACCGATTGAAAAAGATATTTATCAAGTTATTACTCCTGTCGTAAATAAAGTTGAAACAAATGGTCAAACAGTAATTGAACGTTACGTTGAAATTGCTTTACATGATGAACGTCTAAGTAACACTATTACAAAGAAATATTCTCAAAAGGAAATGCTAGAGTACATCAGGCTTTTACAACGAATGGTTAAAGAAATAATGATTGAAGATATTGCCAGTAATACTAATTGTAAATAATAAAATACATAATCATTGGAGGAAGTAAAATTTATGAAGTTAAACTTAGTACGTGATTTAGAAAAAGGTATTTATTCTGTAGATGTGAAATCTGTAGTGTTGGATGAAACAGAAAAAGAACTAATTAAAGATGCCGAAGCTCAAAAATTAGATATTGCAGGTGATATTGTTAAAACAACAATTGAGAATGTTATTACTAAAGTTCCTATTGTAGACTCAGACAACAAACCAATTTTAGACGAAAATAATAATCCTACATATAATGAAGTTGTAGTTCCTACTGAAAAAGAGGAAGTGTTATTACGTCTAGGTTCAAAGTATAAAGTCTTCCCTTCTGATATTCCTTTCTCACGTAGTTTCAGTTCTGCTGAATTTGGTGATAAAACACAAACTATCGCTGAAGCGTATGCAGAAACAATTGAGAAACGCATTGAAAAAATTATGACTAATCTACGTGCTAAACCAGATACATTCAGTAAAGACGAAGAGATTATAATTTAATAAAATACACATTATATTTAAAGATAAGTGTACAAAAATTCATATAGTACGAATGTACGAATGATAAATGTATAAACATATTATATCCGTATTAAAATACAATACTTTTTAGAGTAGGCGTGAGTTTTATCTCCCCTACTCTTTTTATTATTTTAAAGAAGTCGGTGATTAAATTGGATAACGAAAAGCTTGGTGAACGATTGGCAAGCGTGGAAACTGAGTTAAAAAATCAAGGCAGTAGAATCTCTAATTTTGAAAAAGACAAAGAGCTACTATATCGTTTAACAGTTGTTTCAGAACAGCAGCAGGAAATGAATAAAAATCAACAAATACAACTAAACAAAATGGACGAAACTTTTAACAATATAAATGTAAATTTAACTAAGCTAAATATGTCACAAGATGAATTACAGAACGATGTTAAAAGTATTGGAAAACGTGTAGATGGTATTGAAGAAGATCTAAAGTCTGAATCAAGTAAGGATAATATTTCTATAAGTGAAACAATTAAAAAATACATACATTGGTGGTTACTACTCCCCCTCGCAATCATCGGGGCGTATTTCATGAAATGGCTAGGGCTATAAGAAAGGAATTGATAAATATGAAAATTAACTGGAAAGTACGTATCTATAACCCACAGTTCTGGATTGCTATTGGAATTATATTCTTCACTAACTTATTTGCAATGGCAGATGTGTCTTTTGAAGATGTAACAAGTTGGAGTAAATTAGGTGGTTTAATTTTAGATGCTTTGAAGAACCCATACACATTTATTAATTTAGGGGCATTCATTTATTTAGCAGTTGTAGATTTCACAACAAAAGGTATTAATGATAGTGACTTAGTTATGAATCGTTTGCGATCTAAAAGTAATGTTAAGAAATAAATCATTTATTGGATTGGTACTACTTTGTATCTCTTATTATTTATTGAAAGTTCCAAGAAAAAGAAAGGAATAAATCAACAAATGAAAAAAGATTATATTGTACTTTCTCAACGTCTTGCAGGTGCATTGATGCAAAATGGGTTTGTTCTTCAAAAAATGAAGCCTAGTAATAAAAATAGAGTCAAACGTAATGTTTTTATTTTTAATGAATCTAATGAATTAATTAACTTCATTCATAATTATAACTCAAACAAATAAACAAGAATATTTAGACTTCACGCTTCATTGTGTGGGGTCTTTTTCTTTTGTTTAAAAATCAAACTAACGAAAGTAGGATTTAAATTTAAATGTGCAAAGACAATGAATACGTAAATATTAAAAACAGCGAAGCCTTAGACGAATCAGTACCATTAGTAGACAACGCAATGCTAAAACACTCCCCTCACCTATTTGAAGAATGGGATTTTGGAAAGAATGATGAGTTAGGTTTAGATGTTTATAAGGTCACTAAAGGGAGTAAGAAAAAGGCATGGTGGAGATGTGGATTAGGACATGAATGGGAAACTACTATACAAACAAGAACTAGGGGTAGTGGATGTCCGTATTGTGCAAATTATAAGCCTAAAATATTAAGAGGATATAATGACTTGTGGACTACTGACCCAGAGACTGCAAAGTTATTACTAAATCCTAATGATGGTTACGTTTATTCAAAAGGTAGTGGAAAGAAAGTTGATTGGAAATGTGCTTGCGGAAATTTAATTTTAAATAAAGCAATATATACTATTAAAGAAAATAAGTTGCCTTGTCCAAGGTGTTCTGATGGATCTTCGTACGCAGAAAAATTTATTTTTAATGTACTAAAAATGTATACTAATGATTTTGTATGGGAAAAAACTTTTGATTGGTCAAATAATAAGAGATATGATTTTTATTTACCAGAGTACAATATTATTATTGAAGTTCACGGTAAGCAACACTATGAAGAATCAATATCTTCTTTGTCTGGAGTTTCATTAAAGCAAGAACAAGAAAATGACACTTACAAGAGAGAATTGGCTTTAAAAAACGGAATAAATGAATATATTGTCATAGATGCTAGAAGAGCAGATTCTACTTTTATATTAAAATCTATCTACAATAGTAATTTATCTAAATTTTTTGATTTGTCAAGACTAGATATAAAGACTTTAAAAAATAAAGTTAAATCTAATATACATAAACGAATAATGGAACTACATATTGAAGGATTAAACAAGTTTCAGATCTCTGATATCGTAAAATTCAAACCAGACACCATTAGAAAAATAATTAGAAAATATAGGAAGGTGATATGATGGGTATTTTTATTTGTCCTTTAAAGGGAAACAATATTAGATTGACCTCACCTTTTGGATGGCGTATCAACCCATTTGGTTCTAATAAGGTTTTTCACCAAGGAGTAGATTTAGCGAGAATGCCAAATACTAATGTAGAAGTAATAGCAAGTGCAGATGGTGAAGTAATTCGTACAGGAAAATTAGGTACTTATGGTTATGTTGTGATGATTAGACATACTATAAATGGCAAGCTTATGGATACTAACTATGCTCATTTAAAAAAGGATTCAATTAAAGTGAAAGTTGGACAAAAAATTAAACAAGGTCAGCCGATTGCTATTATGGGGTCAACAGGTTCGTCTACAGCCCCACATTTGCATTTTGAAATTCATAATGGAATATGGGCTACTGGTCAACCAAATGCGGTAGACCCTATGAAATACATATCATTGTTAAATTCAATTCAAGAAAATGGAGATGAACTTACTATGTCACAGTACAACGAATTGAAGGAAATCATTACTAATCTTCAAAAAGAAAACGTAGAGTTAAAGAAACAATTAGACAACAAATTAGATAAACAAAAAGTAAGACAACCATTAGACTGTCATAAAGACGATTGGAAATGGTTAAATGCCAATGGCATTACAGATGGCTCAAACCCACAAAATTATATAACTCGTGAGCAAGTTTCTACCATGCTTCATAATATGGATAAATTTAATACTAAAAAGTTTAAGAAGTAGTAATAATCGTTCATATCCATACGGTGTACAAACAGCATTTTAATCAAATATATATTAGAAATATCACATAAAGACTATCTTAATTAAGGTAGTCTTTTTTTGTTTGGAGAAACCTTACCCTATTTTTCACTAAAATTAGCATATGAAATACATAAACCAGACTTGAACTAATAACGTATATACTCCCCTTTTGTACTAGTTATTGATTCAAGTCTGGTTTATACAGATTATTTACTTCTTCTTTACATTTTTCTTCTTTTCCATTACAGGGAATCCACATTTCTCAGATTGCTTTTTTACTCCTTCTATAACCTTACGCTTCTTTTCGTTTATTTTACCCATAATTAATCACCTCATATTATTTTAATAAAAGCATAACCATTTTTAATTAAATTAAACGTTCTAGGACAAGTTCACCCGATAATAAAGTTAAGTACGGTCTTGAAGAGGACTAAGGACAGCAAGTCACTGTCCTAAAATTATTTTGCTATTGGGGGTTGAGGGAAGTGAAAAAAATAGGCGAGAGTGGTCAACGCTCAGATAAGAAACGCGATGTTAAGCCTACGATTAAATTAGATTTAAAAGATACTATATACAGGTTATCTAGTCTTACTTTTACTCCAGTTAAGGATGTTTGTCCTGAATTGTGTATGTATGTAATCAATGATAGGGAATCAATCAAAAGCTTGTCCTCAATGTTTAAGCGTGATCTACGATTCGATAACACAATGTTTATTGGTCATAATTCTAACAAGACAATAACAAAGAAATTAAATGGATATGGTGAAAGAATAACAATGAGACTTACCTATAATCAATATCAAAAGGTCGCATTATTGGCATTTGCATTAGACTGTACTGTTTCTAGAACTACTGCTGTATTGTTGGAGATGAGTATGAATGAAGTAAGATTCGTTAATAAGTACGTAAAGAATTACTTGAAGAGCGAATTAACTGAGTCGCAGCTTAGACAATTTAAAGAAATACTTAAATATGTAAATAAATATGGAGAATCGCAGTACTCTTGGGCTTCCCTACTCGCTCATGTCGTAGATGAGGTTGGTACTCCAGTCACTAGAATAAGGGAATTTATAAGTGATTTCACTGAATTAAAATGGAGAGAATAAAATGGATGTTTTAAACTGATTTAAATTACTTTATTTTTCATAAATATTAATGAATTTGATATTTAAATTATTTAAATAAATACAAAATAATTTAAAACTTGGTTATTTAAATAAAATTTAAACCATATAGTTGTGTAAAGATGAAATGGAGGTAATTGAATGAAGAATGATGTTACGGGATTAGTGGTTATTGATGATGGTGGTTCAAATACAGTTGTAGTGACAAAAAACGGAACAGAGGTGTTCCCAAGTGTTAAAGGTATTTATGGAAATAGAACACTAACTCAAGTTACTTCTAAATACGACTTTATAGTGGATTATCGTGGTGAGCGCTTTGTATTAGGTTCTTTAGCTAAATTTGATTGTGACTACCCTATTCAACTTTTCAGCAAATCTAAACAACATGATTTCTTCGACTTATCAGTTTTAACAGCAATCCATCAATATGGGTATGCTTCAAATTACATTGTAGTTTCTGTGCCTGTACGTATGCATACTGATGATGAGAAGAATGGAAGAATAAATCGACTTAAAGGTTCTCATACAATATCTGTAAATGGAGTAATGAAAACTTTCCTCATAACAGATGTGAAAGTAACTGCAGAAAGTACAACTGCGTATTGGGTAAAGCAACCAAAAAATGAATCTTTCTATTTAGATATTGGATCAAGAACAGTGAATTACTCTAAAGTGATAAATACAGATGGTCATTGTAGGATGATTGATACAGCATCAGGTACATTTTTTGATAAAGGATTAGAGGCTCTAGGTGAAGATTTCAATACTAAAGCATTGGCAGACTATCTTTGTGGTCAATTATTAGCTAAATGGAATCCAGATAGTAAGGTTTATTTACTTGGTGGTGGTGCATTAAATGTCGAATTAGTGAATAGAATACAGTACTATTTTAAAAATGCTGAAGTGATGGAAAATGCATTAACTGCAAATGCAGAAGGAATGTACGTGCTTGGAGGTATTGGATATGGCATGGATTAGATCAGAGGAAGAGGTAAATAAAATTATTGAAGATATGAAGAATAAGAATAAAAATAAATACATTACTCAAGGGGTAACATTTTCTAAAGACAGTGATACTCATATGCAACTTCTTAAATATTGCTTAATGTATTCAGGTTCATTCAGTGGATTAGTTAAAGAACTAATAGCAAATAGATTTAATGAAATACCCACCAATACAACTAATATTCCAATTATTCATAACAGTAATACGGTTGCGACATTTAATCATAATGAAGAAGATTTAAATAGTTTTAAAGAAGAAAATACACAAAAAGTGAATACAGGAAATTTCTTTTAAACGAAAATTAAATTTTTTAAAGTGTTTAAATCTAATTAAGAAATCATGCAATATCTTTAAATTAATGAAGATAGCACATGATTTCTTAATGTCATAGATTATTTAACTGATCCACTAACAAAAGTTTTGTTTGGATAGTACATGTTTTTAACAATTATATTCGAACCTAAACATTTAACAGCAGGACAGTGGCAGTTGATACTGTTTGAAATGTTAGTGTTTAACCACTTGTCGTAGATATTGATTAATGAATCCTCTTTGATATTACCTAGTGCTGCTCCATCGTCAGTAAAATCTGATACTGAAATATCTCCAGTAAATATGTTTAAGTTCATTCTAGAACGCCCATCTACATCATTTCTGATTGTAGTATTTGATGTATTGTTAATTCTTTGTAGTAAGTCTAAGTCATGTTTGTCTGAACTACAAGCATAGAACGGTAATGTACCAAAAAGTATCCAAATATCTTCATTTCTGAAGTCTAGAATCTTATTAACAGTATCTCTATATTCATCTAAATCTATAGTTTCTAAGTTTTCAGCGAAGTCACTGGCATACATTGGATGAATTTCGTGTCGCTTACATAACATTTCGTTAGCGACTTCATTATGAATCTTTTCGAGATAAGGAACAGTATTGCGATTTAACATCGTTTCTGCAGATACAAACATACCTCCCTTTGAAAGCTCTCTAGCATTATCTAAAATATTTCTATACAACTCTACTCTTTTTTGTATTGAAGGTTTTCTTTCCATCATAGCAAACCCTGTTTCAACAAATTCTTCTTCATTACACCAGTTATGAGAAATATGCATAACGTCAAGATATGGAGCAACCAATTCATAATAATCCATTGGTAAAGTTAAATTGGAGTTAATTTGTGTTTTAATATTTCTGCTTTTAGCATACTTAAGAAGTGGTAATAAATTATCTCTAATTCCCTTTTTAGTTAATAATGGCTCTCCACCAGTAAAACTCATTGTACGAAGAGTATCCACTTCATCTAATTGTCTTAGGATATCGTCTATTGGAAGTGTGTTATCTTCTTTAGTTGTTAAGGCATATCCAACAGCGCAGTGTGCGCAACGCATATTACAAAGTGTTGTTGTTGTAAATTCAATGTTTGATAAAGTTAGCTTTCCATATTCTTCAATGTCATGGTAACTCTCCCATGTGTCGTATGGTTTAGATATAGTGTTCATGTATAAAAAATCTCCTTTTCTGCTATACAATTTTCGCATAGTTAAAGGAGAATTTAAAGGATTAGTTACTATATATTATCTTAAACGTAGTATCTTCATAAATTTCAATGTGATCAATTAGTACTGCAATTGATTTTTCAGTAAAATCAGTAATTCCAACATCATTAGTAATTTTTCTCAGTAAATCACTTTCGAGTATAGTGGAGACATTGGTATCACAAAACTCTTTTGATTTTAACCTTCCTGAACAAATATACCTTACATTTTTACCTCCCTTCCTATTGTAAATTTTACCGCATTTAGAACATATAATTTTACTTCTGAATAACATTTCCGTATTTGTTTTATCCCTCTTATCTAGCTTTCCAACTCTTTTCTTCAAAATAAATTCAATCAAATCTTCATCATAATCTAAACCATAATTACTTACTAAATAATCTGTAAAGTCTTCATATTGTAGATTATGTTTTTTCAAAAATGTACACATTGCTGCATAACTATATCCAACCTCGATAATATTTTTGGCAATGTAAAACGAGCTATTATAGCTATTGATAAAGTATGTCTTAAACATTGTTTCTGCTTTTTTCCTTTTATTGTCTACTCTCTTCAGTTGTTTCTGAGTAAGTGACTCCAGAAACATTGAACTATTGATTGGATTTGCCATTTTATCAAATTGCTCTGCGAATTCTGCAAATGCTTCAGATACTATTTTCGCCTGTTTGCTGATCTCATCAAAGTAGTTAATTTTAATATCAAATTCTTGTTTTACTTTTATTAAACCATTTATATCTTCCGTAACTACAGGAGAAC
>Ga0213824_1000038_pt1 | contig 120194 bp, 120 predicted proteins | sample MC6MC0906MG_FD_179892 | JGI IMG/M metagenome (GOLD analysis project Ga0213824, IMG submission 179892) | Enriched soil aggregate microbial communities from Iowa State University, Ames, United States - MC6-MC0906-MG | ecosystem: Environmental > Terrestrial > Soil > Unclassified | place: USA...
CACGTGAACAGAAAAGAATGACGCAGCAACGTGAATATGAAAAACAACAAAAAAAGATAGAACAAGTAGAAACTCATATAAAAGAATTAAGTTCTTGGTCACAAAAGGCACATGCGCAGTCTACAAAACAAGAAGGAGTGAAAGAATTTTATCGTGTAAAGGCGAAGCGAATGGACGCGCAAGTAAAATCGAAACGAAAACGCCTCGAAAAAGAGTTAGAGAAAACGAAAGTAGAACGTGTGAAAGAGGAGTATTCAGTTGAATTTTCTATTCAAGCGAGTAAAAAAGTAGGAAAACGTTTCTTAGAAGTAAAACAATTGCGGAAAGAATTTAATAAACGGACATTATTTGAAAACGTTAATTTTACAATTCAGCATGGTGAGAAGGTTGCGATTATTGGACCAAACGGTAGCGGGAAAACAACTTTACTGAAGATGATTATGGGAACAGAAACTGTTGAAGGAGAAGTATGGATTTCACCATCAGCAAACATCGGTTATTTAACACAAGAAGTATTTGATTTACCACTTGATAAAACACCAGAAGATTTATTTTATAAAGAGACATTTGAAGAAAGAGGAAAAGTCCAAAATTTAATGAAACATTTAGGGTTCCAAGCTTCTCAATGGAAAGAGCCGATTGAGTATATGAGTATGGGGGAACGAGTGAAATGTAAGCTCATGGCTTATATTTTAGATGAAAAAGATGTACTTATTTTAGATGAACCGACGAATCACCTTGATTTGCCTTCACGTGAACAGCTTGAAAATACATTAGCTGAGTATAATGGAACACTCGTTATCGTTTCTCACGATCGATATTTTCTAGAGAAAACAACTAACACAAAACTCGTACTTTTAAACAATACGATACAAAAGCAGCTAGAAGAACCTACGAAAACAAGAGATGAAATTGAAGAACTACGTTTAACGTTAGAAACAGAAAGACAAGAAGTATTAGGGAAATTAAGCTTTTTAACTTCTAAAGATAAAGAATATAAAGAGCTGGATGAACGATTTATGGAACTTACGAAGCAGATTAAGGCGCTTTAACGTAAGGGAGGGGATTAATATGGGAGAAGAGAGTTTGACTAAGTTATTTAGAATAGATTGTGGTGATATATACCTACAAGAGTTTACGACCAAAGATGCAGAAAGTATCTATAAAATAGCAAATCAACCCGAAATAGAAAAGTTTTTACCCGACTGGAAATCAACGAAAGAACAAAGGCTTAATTGGGTTGTAAATTATGAAATACCAGAAAACAAAGCATTTCTTCATGCAGTGACAACTACGACTAACATAGATGATCACATATTGAGACTAGGAATATTTAAGAAAAGCACAAATGAATTTATTGGATGGTGCTGCACAGGTATGAAAGATGAGCTTCCTTCACCGAACAGAGAAATTATGTATGCTGTTTCAAGTGAATATCATAATAATGGCTATGCAACGAAAGGACTGATTGACTATTTGTTTGAAAAAACAAATGTAGATATCCTTAACGCAATTGCATTAATAAACAACGAACCATCAAATAAGGTCATTGAAAAATGTGGATTTACTTATTTGGATCAACAGACGATAGAAAATCAAATTTATAATCATTATGTATTGAGTAAATCCGAATGGATAAAAAATAGTGCTCTTTAAAAGGAGCGATCATGAAATGCAAAAAAGCTTAGAATTAAAACTCTAAGCTTTTTTGCATTTAAAGGCATTACTTAAAAATATAACTTTTGTAAGTAAAAGACCGATAAAGCAATTGGTCTTTTCTCATTTATATAATAAAGATTTGATATGCATTGTATTTCCTGCCACAATACAATTATTATAAGATAGTTATGCGTTAATTTTAGTTTGAAAATAGTTTTATTGTCAGTTTTTTTAGAAACCTTACAAGCGTGTAAGATAAATGAAAGATGAATCAATATGAGTTATAAGACAATTCATTTACACTCTATTGTGAGAAGTGCAAATGAAGGGAGAATAGAAATGGAAATTTTACATGCGAAAAATATTAGTAAAGTATATAAAGGGAAAATACCTTTTAAAGCATTAGTAGATATTGATTTATCAATTCAAGAAGGTGAATTTATAGGGATTATGGGGCCATCAGGTAGCGGGAAAACAACGTTATTAAATATGGTATCTACTATCGACTCTCCCACATCGGGAGAAATAATAATAAATGGGACAAATCCTTTTCAGTTATCATCTGAAGATTTAGCTTTATTCCGTAGAAAACAATTAGGATTTGTATTCCAATCATTTAATCTACTTAGCACACTTACAGTAAAGGAAAATATCGTATTGCCAATGACTTTAGATGGTGTTTCTGTGCGAGAAATGAACAAAAGAGTAGAAGAAATTGCAGAGAAATTAAATATTACAGATATATTGAATAAAAGAACGTTTGAAATTTCAGGGGGACAAGCTCAAAGAACAGCAATTGCTCGTGCAATTGTTCATAAGCCGCAATTATTACTTGCCGATGAACCGACCGGGAATTTAGACTCTAAATCTTCAAATGATGTAATGGAGATGCTGGATACGCTTAATAAGGAAGAAAAGGCAACGATGATGTTAGTTACACATGATCCGTATGCAGCTAGTTTTTGCAGCCGAGTAATTTTCATTAAAGATGGTCAACTATATAACGAAATTTATCGTGGTGAAAGTCGGCAAACTTTTTATCAAAAGATTATGGATGTCCTTTCTTTGTTAGGAGGGAAAAGGCATGACTTTTCGTCAGTTCGCATTTAATAATATTTTTCGAAATAAGCGTACATATGCTGCCCATTTTTTAAGTAGTGCATTTTCGATTATGATTTTCTTTACGTATGCACTTTTATTATTCCATCCTGATTTACAGGGGGAGTTAAAATCGACAAGTAAAACAATAAGTACATTTGGTACATTAGGATTTCAAGTATCCCAAGGTTTGATTTTTGTATTTTCATTTTTCTTTATTTTATATTCAGTGAGCTCGTTCTTAAAAACACGTAAGAAAGAATTTGGCATTTTAATGATGCAAGGTATGTCGATGAGACAGCTTAAGAAGTTATTGTTAATTGAAAATATGTTAATTGGACTTGGCTCAATTTGTATTGGGATACTCATCGGCCTCATATTTTCTAAACTAGTTTTACTAATCAGTGCCAGTGTATTAATGATTAGTAATGGCTTACCTTTTTATATACCAGTGCAGGCTGTATTATTAACAGTTTTCACGTTTCTTGTCTTATTTTTAATCGTTTCGTTAGTTACATTTAAAACGGTTAAAGTAACCGAACTTGTGGAACTTATTCAAGCTGGAGAAAAGCCAAAGCCTGAACCGAAAGCTTCAATAATATTATCGTTACTTTCTTTAATTAGTATAGGGTATGGATATATTTCAGTATTTCGCTTTATTCAAAATCACAGTTTTATTATGCTCGGAATGGGTGTGCTCTTAGTAATTATAGGAACGTACTTTTTATATACACAATGTAGCGTTTATATATTGCATCTTGCGAAAAGGAGTGAATCTTTCTTTTTAAAGAGAACAAATATATTAACGTTTTCAGAATTAATTTACCGTATGAAAGATAATGCAACGATGTTTTTTATAGTGTCTATTATTTCAGCGGTTGCTTTTACAGCAATTGACACTACAGCTGCTATTGGGAATAAAGAATTGGTAAGGATGACAAATCCTTATACGTTTCTTTATGTAGGTCCTGAAAAAGACAAAATGGTGGATAAACATCTCTCTATTATAAAAAAACATCTTGCTGATGCGAATATTCCATATCGGACGGCTTCATCTTCTTATAAATATACAGAAAATAATGTATATGTAATGAAGTTAAGTGAATATAACGACCTTGCGAGAGCACTAGGATATCAACAAGAAACAATTGAAAAAGAAGATGAAATATTACTAATCCCTGGAATGGTTTCACAAAAACAAGAATTTAAAAATGGTGATTATATAAAGAATATTGAAGTCATTGAAGGAGATTGGACAAAAACATTTCGTGTGAAAAAAGCTGTAGAAAATTTAGTTTTACCACATGATACTAGCGGTATTTTTATCGCAGTTCAAGATCGTGTATATGATGGTATTCCTTTTAATACCAATCAAGATGATGTAGTTATTCAAAATCGTACATACGGATTTGTTGTAGATGACTGGATAAAGACGAAAGAAATTTCAAATCAATTAAATAGTATATTCGCTGAAGATGCAAGAGAAGGTAATTTCTATTTTCAAGCTTTGACTTTAAATTTGTTAGAGGCAAAACAAACAAATGGATTATTACTTATGGCAAGTGTTTTAGTTGGAATCGTCTTTTTCACATTCGCCGCGAGTTTTATTTACTTCCGGTTATATACTGATTTGGATCGCGATCAACAACAATATAAAATGATTTCGAAAATGGGATTAAGTAAACGAGAATTGAAAAAAGTGGTAACGAGACAGTTATTATTAATGTTCTTTTTACCGATAATCATTGCAGTAATTCACACAGTGGTTGCATATATGGCATTGCAACAATTAGTCGATTTCTCTATTTTAAATAGTTCTATTGTAATTTTAATTTCGTTTATTTGTATACAAGTTTTATATTTCTATATAACTCGTTGGCGTTATTTACAAAAGCTATATAAAACTATGGAACAGTAGAGAATATCAGCAAGTAAGACTGCAAAAAAGCTTGTAAAAACAATTTGAGTTATGAAAGGAACTGTGATGAAGAAAATATTATCTATTTTCATTTTAAGTATATTAATGTTAATAACTTTAAGTGCATGCTCTAAAAATGAAAACAGATTTCCAGCTAACGGTGTATTAATCATTGGAGATGAAAATAATACTTTATCAATTATGAATCGTTATCAGGAAATTACGAAAGAAAATGAAGTGTTTTCTGTGAAAACAGGTACATCTGGAAATGGACAAGTATTAATTTTAAATGAATCTACAGCGCAAGCATTGATTAAAGAGAAGGTTTTTCGTAAAAGAGATAATGGATCCACTTCTAGACCTATAGATACGTTACCGAGTTTTCCAAAAGAGGGCTCACTATTATTTGCACAAGAAGAAAAAAAGACTATGAAAAGTATTGAATTAAAAGGCAAGGAGATTGCTGTTAAATACGGAAGTGATGCTTGGATAGGTAACACTCGTAAATATCAAACGCAATGGTATATAATTGTAGCAAAAGATAGTGTGTATAAAGAAATAAATGCAAATGAAATGAAAATGCACCTTCTCCACCTGAAAAAGTCTTTAGGTGATGAAAAACCTAAAATGTCGACAGATAATACATTAATAAATGAAACAGTAAAAGTAGAAAAGTTAATTAAAGATTATCAAGGGGAAGTATCATTTCAGTTTGTAACGATTGGAGAAAAATCTTAAAAAAGAGTTCGAGGTTGATAGAAATTTTATCAGCCTCGAACTCTTTTTACTTTAGAGCATTCATATAACATATATTACATTACTTCATTTAATCGAGTCTCGTTTGTTTCTTCGATCACATTTGGATTTTGAACCGAACTATCTTGAGTTTCCTTCTCTTTACGGGCCTTTTGTAGCATTTCAAGTATGATCCACAAAGGAACACCTTTATCTTTTAACATCTTCCATAAATCTAATTCGTTAAATTTATGCTCTGGTTGTTTCATTTCTTTTTCAGATGAACGAATATCAAATTTGATGGGATCATTTGATTTTTTATCTTCAAGTTTAATAGAAGAGATAGTATTACGCTCAAGATTAGATGGAGTTATTTTAGTAGGTTGAGATAATGTATGAATATTTAATCCGATTTGCATATCGCTTTACCTCCTTTTCATGTAATAAAGATAGCTTTTTTATAATGTTATAGATTAGTTTAATATAAGGAAACTATATTTAATTATAAATTTAAATAATCAGATTTACAAGTCGTGTTGCAAAAGTGAATACTTACTTGAATTAATATTTATCAACATTTCTGTATGTTTTCTATATATACAATGTATATAAAATACTTTACATTATGTTTAAGTTAAGAACTCATTTTTAATAGAAATATGTAAACATTGTATTAAGGGAGGAGAAAGAATGGGGAAGTTATTTTTAAAAATATGTTTTTTTGCATTAGTGGCTGTTTGTTCGTTCACAGCGAAAATTACCTACGCTGAAGAGAAACTACAAAATAATTATCCTATCATATTAGTGAATGGATTTGCTGGATGGGGTAGAGAGGAAATGTTAGGGGTTAAATATTGGGGTGGTGTTCATGATATACAAGAAGATTTAAAAAGAAATGGTTATACAGTACATACTGCTGCTGTTGGACCTGTTTCTAGTAACTGGGATCGTGCATGTGAATTATATGCGCAAATTAACGGTGGCACAGTAGACTACGGTGCCGCACATGCTGAGAAACATGGACATAATCGTTTTGGTAGAACTTATAGTGGTTTTGCACCGAATTGGAGTGAAACAAATAAAGTTCATTTAGTTGGGCATAGTATGGGTGGACAAACGATTAGAACATTAGTACAGCTATTAAAAGAAGGGAATTTTGAAGAAAAAAACCATTTGAAAAATCATCCGGACACAAATATATCACCACTATTTGAGGGCGGGAAATCATATGTTCATAGTGTTACAACATTAGCAACTCCTCACAACGGTACAACACTCGCGGACGGAAGTCTCCTGTTGCCGTTCGTTAAAGATTTACTCATTACAGCTGCAAGTTTAGGTGGAAACAATAATTTATCATTATATGATTTTAAATTGGATCAATGGGATATAAAAAAGAATGCTGGAGAGTCCTTTTTCCAATATACTGATCGTATTTTAAATAGTTCAATTTGGGAAAATACAAAAGATATAAGTCAATGGGATTTAAGTACTGATGGAGCAAAGGAGTTAAATAATTGGGTAAAGACGCAATCGGATGTATATTACTTATCCTATAGTGGACATGCATCGCAAGCAGCACCTATAACAGGTTTGCATCTACCGCATATAACAATGAATAAAGTGCTAATGGGGAATGCATTCTTCTTAGGCTCTTATGCAAGATATGAAGAAAACCGACCATTAATAGATACTTCTTGGTGGCAAAACGATGGTGTAGTAAATACAAATTCTATGATTGCGCCTTCGTCTAATACTTTTGTAAATAATAATGAGTATTTACAAATTGGAAAATGGAATCATATTGAAACGAAAGCAAATTGGGACCACCTTGATATGGTAGGGCTTAGTGTTTCAGACACGTTAGGTTTTTCTAACATTCAAGAGTTTTATAGAACAATTGCAGAAAAGCTATCAAGATTACCGAAATAGTTAATAATAAAGCGCTCTCGATGGAATTCGAGGGCGCTTTATATTATATTGAAAGAGGGATTTGGTAGAAAAATATGGGGGGGATATTATGAAAATTCAAGTTGTATTATCAGGATATGGAACAGTTGGCAGAGAGTTTGTAAAATTATTAAACGAAAAATATTCATATATATATGAAACATATGGGATTCAATTAATTGTAAGTGGCGTGTTAGGTAGAAATATTGCAATACATAATGAGGATGGCTTATCTATTCATCACTTATTAATGTATGGTGGCGGTACTGCAGCAATTGAAAAGTATATAGAACATCACCCGAAAGAACGTGCAACAAATAGCATAAACGGTAGTGTATTAGTAGAATCAACAGTTACAAATCTTAAAGATGGAAATCCAGGAAAGCAATATATAAAACAAGCGATTGAGAAACATATGGATATAGTAGCAATTTCAAAAGGTGCACTTGTTACAAACTGGAGAGAAATAAATGAAGCAGCAAGAATGGGCAATGTACGAATTCGATATAGTGGTGCAACTGCTGCGGCATTACCGACACTAGATATTGGACAATTTAGTTTAGCTGGTTGCAATATTGAAAAAATAGAGGGAATATTAAACGGAACAACAAATTATATTCTTTCGAAAATGTATGGGGAAGATATTACGTTTGAAGAAGCACTGAAAGAAGCGCAAAGTAAAGGAATTGCTGAAACGAACCCAATATTAGATGTAAGTGGTTCTGATAGTGCGTGTAAATTGTTACTTTTGACAAACAGTTTAATGGGAACAGAAAATACGATTACCGATATACATATAAAAGGAATTGAACAGGTTACACAACAACAAATTCGAAATGCTAAAGAACATAATAAATATATTAAATTAATAGCTTCAGCATATAAGGATAAGGATGGTAAAGTGGCTCTTCATGTGGAACCGCAAGAAATAGATAAAGATCATCCGCTAGCAAATGTAAATGGGACAGAAAAAGGAATTACGTTCATTACAGATACGATGGGGCAAGTCACTACAATTGGTGGAGCTTCTAATCCACGCGGAGCTGCAGCAGCTGCTTTAAAAGATGTAATTAACTTATATCGTAAAGATTTGTCCCGCTATTTGTGAGCAGTAAAACTCCTACCTCAAAATTCGGCTGGAGCAAAGAAGTTAGGTAGGAGCCATACTGCTCGTAAAAACCCGATTGGTGTGGGCTAATAATCAGTGGGGGATGAACCATATAAAGTTTCACTTTATATGACCGTACCGCCCTTTATAAAAAACACATATATAGTGGACCTTTTGAAAGTGAAATAAATATGCAAAAATGATTGCAGGGGGTAAGGATTTGTTTAAAGATTTTAAAGTTGTGAAAGATCGTCCTGTTTATATTCAACTGAAAGATTATTTAAAAAAGATGATTATGAAAGGACATTTGTTAGGGAACCAAAAGATCCCATCAACAAGGGAACTGAGTGAATTACTATCTGTGAGCAGAAATACAGTGCTCGCTGCTTATGCGGATTTAGAGCAAGAAGGACTCATTTATGCAGTTAAAGGAAAAGGAAATTTTGTTGCGAAGGTTGATATCTCTAACACTTCGTCTGTTGAAATAGATTGGAAAAATAAACTCAATACAGTTACCGCATTAGCGGATGAATTAGATTTAATGAAACATGGTGTTCGCTGGGAAAAAGGAATGATTGTTTTTAATAGCATAGCACCGGATGAAAAGCTATTTGATGTTGAAAATTTCAAAAGAGCTTTTCTTACTCGCATGTCCATTGAAGGGGATATCGTACTTAACTACGGATATGCAAAAGGTTATAGACCGTTAATGAATTATTTACTTCATTATATGGAAATGAAAGGTGTAGATATTTCAAACAAAGATATTTTAATTACAAATGGATTTACAGAAGGCTTAGATATTGTATTATCTTCTTTATCGAAAAAATCAGGGCGTGTTATTTGTGAAAACCCAACTCACCATGCTGCATTGAAACTATTTCGCTTACATGGACTTGAAGTTCATGGAATTAATATGAATGATGATGGTATTGATACGAATGAAGTAGAAAAAAGTTTGCGTGAAAAGGATTTTGATTTCGCATATTTAATACCTTCTTATCATAACCCAACTGGTATTGTTACAAGTTCGGAGAAAAGAACGGAATTGATGAGATTATTTTCAAAATATAAGATTCCTATTATAGAGGATGGATTTAATGAGGAATTACGTTATTCAGGTTCACATTTAGCTCCATTATTAACTTTTGCTGGGGCTGGTAATAATGTAATTTATATTAGTAGCTTTTCAAAGGTACTTTTCCCTGGTTTACGAGTAGGCTGGATCATTGCAGATAAAGAACTGATACATTATTTAGAAAGTGTAAAAAGAGCAAGAACTATTCACACATCAACGTTAGATCAAGCTGTTCTGTTTCAATATTTACATGAAGGATATTTTGAAAAATATTTAAAAAAGGCAAGATCAGTTTATAAGAAAAAATATGAGTTAGCTGTTGGGGCGTGTAATCAGTACATTCCGTTTAAAAGAATGACTGGAGATGGTGGACTTCATTTGTTTATAGAGTTGGAAGAAAAAATTCAAGCCCGCGTACTTTTACAAAAGTGTTATGAGAAAGGAGTTACGTTTTCTCCTGGAGATGTTTTTTACTCTGATGGAGGAGGAACGAACACATTCCGATTAGGATTTTCACGTTTGAAAGAAAAGGAAATTGTTAGCGGGATTCAAATAATTGGTGAAATATTAAAAAATGAAACTTGGAGTTGAGAAAATGAGAATTGGTGTTATTATGGGAGGAGTTTCCTCTGAAAAACAAGTATCAATTATGACTGGGAATGAAATGATTGCACATTTAGATAAGAGTAAGTATGAAATAGTTCCAATTACGTTAAATGAAAAAATGGATTTAATTGAAAAAGCGAAAGACATTGATTTTGCATTGCTAGCATTACACGGAAAGTACGGAGAAGATGGTACAGTTCAAGGAACGCTAGAGAGTTTAGGTATTCCTTATAGTGGCAGCAATATGTTATCTAGCGGTATATGTATGGACAAAAATATTTCGAAAAAGATTTTGCGTTATGAAGGAGTAGAAACACCAGATTGGATTGAACTCACAAAAATGGAGGATCTAAAGCTTGAAGAGTTAGATAAGATAGGATTTCCGTTAGTGGTAAAACCTAACTCTGGTGGCTCAAGTGTGGGAGTCAAGATCGTCAATGATAAAAATGAATTAATCTCAATGCTGGAAACAGTATTTGAATGGGATTCCGAAGTAGTAATTGAGAAGTATATAAAAGGTGACGAGATTACATGTTCAATTTTTGATGGTAAACAGTTACCCATCATTTCAATTCGACATGCAGCTGAGTTTTTTGACTACAATGCAAAATACGATGATGTTAGTACAATTGAAGAAGTTATTGAACTTCCAACTGAAATTAAAGAACGTGTAAATAAAGCGTCAATAGCTTGTTATAAAGCATTAAAATGTAGTGTTTATGCAAGGGTTGATATGATGGTGAAGGACGGAATTCCATATGTAATGGAGGTTAATACATTACCAGGGATGACACAATCAAGTTTACTACCAAAAAGTGCAGATGCGGCTGGAATTAATTATAGTAAACTATTAGATATGATAATTGAAACATCATTAAAAGTAAGAAAAGAAGAAGGTTTTTAAGATAATTGTACAATTAAAACTTTTGATAGTTCTACGAAGTATGCTATGATAATTACAATACGACAACTAAATATTTATCCACTAGGGGGGCCTTTGTAGGCTGAGATCAAATTTAATTTTGAGACTCTTAGTACCTGATCTGGTTAATGCCAGCGTAGGGAAGTGGGAAAGACGTTGCTATTTAATGAATAAATACTGTCAATTTCACTTTCTTTACGCCTGTAAAGAAAGTTTTTTTATTTTACAGCTTTAATAAATGGGATAAATACTTATATTTTATAAATTATTGGAGGGATTTAAATGACTTTTTCACAATCATTACGTAAAGAAGTAGATTCTATTTGGGAAGCGAGTTTCAATCATCCTTTTGTAAAAAAGCTGGGGGAAGGAACGCTAGATGTAGCTAGTTTCCGTTATTATGTGCTTCAAGATTCATATTATTTAAGTCATTTTGCTAGAGTACAAGCGTTAGGTGCCGCCAAGGCTCTTGAATTAGAAACGACAGCCCGTATGGCGCATCATGCACAAAATACATATGAAGCTGAGTTATCATTACATGAGAATTTCGCAAAAAAATTAGGGATTACGAAAGAAGAAAAAGATAATTTTATTCCTGCGCCAACTGCATATGCATATACATCTCATATGTATCGTGCAGCTTATGAAGGGCATTTAGGAGATATTATTGCAGCTATTTTACCTTGTTATTGGTTATATTATGAAATCGGTGAACGATTAAAAGACTGTCAACCAGAAGAGCCGATTTATCAAGAATGGATTTCTGCATATGGATCGGATTGGTTCCGTACTCTAGTAGAAGAGCAAATCACACGATTAGATACGATCGCTGAAAAAGTAACAGAGGCAGACCGTAACCGTATGAGACAACATTTTATTTTTAGTAGTCAATATGAATATTCATTTTGGGAAATGGCATATACATTAGAAAAATGGCCGGTGAATGAAAAAGTCAAAGGTGTTATTAAATAAAGAGTATAGAAAAGGTATCGCTATATAAAGAGGCGATACCTTTTCTTATATTTAATTTATGTAAATATTTTGTAAATTATAGATATAAAACGAAATAATCTTTTATAATGATTTTGTAATATAAGAAGTGACATAAGGAGGTAGTTATATGTTAATGGTAACTTTTTATTAATTTAGTTTTTTGTAATGTATTATTATAATGATTAAATTTAATTATTACCCGAAATATGCTTGGTTTAAATTTGATTCGTTTATGCTTAAAAATATTGGTGAATTTACTAGTATTATTCATGATCAATATTAATTAAGAGAGGAAGTATTACTAATATGGAAAAATTACGGTTATTAACATTTAAAAATATAGTAGATCCCCTCTATAATGAGAAAGTATCGTATATTTACTTTCCTATTGAATGGCTTGAGATTGTAGAGATACATTATAGAACATTTTTATTAACGAGTAAGTTAAAACTTGTAAATGAAAGATTGTATGATATGTTTTCTGATATATTATTCATTCAGCATAATCCATATATACTAAAGGAAGATACACCTTGGATTGTAGCAAAAGAACCAATGAGACAAGAACAGTTAGACTATATTTTCCAAAGTTGGTATGAGGTTATTCATGATTGGAAACCGAATAAATTAATAGATCCACCACATTTAGAATGGCAGTATGATTTAATTAGTAATTTACCAGTATTACATGATAAAAAAACGTTTTCTAAATGGGTACCAGCTCTTATTACACATATTTTTTGTGAACAGCCTTTACGTATGAAAAATAAGAATGATGAAGAAGTATATTTTTCACCACTGCGATCCCAACGTGTTTCTGAAGCGATGTCTGAGCCAATTAAAGATGAAGAAACACAGGATTATTTCGCTTATGTATATCGGTTTGAATACATAACTCGTGGAGGTGAGAATATTCCACTATTAAAAGTATCAATAGGGATTAGACGGTTTTATCAGCAATATAACCATAAAGATATTTCTATACTTTTAGGACGGAAGCGAAGCCAAATACTGATTTCAACTCCTGAATTTGAATCAAATAAGAAAAATCAAAGATTTGTAAAGTTAAAAGTGCAACAAGCTGAAAAAGGAATAAAGTGGATTAAGCGTTTCAGAAATTTAAAAGATGAGTATAGGATAGGGGGAGAAGTTAAATTAGAACACATTCTCCAATGTCCGAAAGAGTATATTAGAGGAACAAATAAAAGAGTGCTTCTTCCATATAACGAAAACATATATAAAGTTCAAGGAACAAAAATAAAGCTTGGTATAAAAGTAAGAGAAAAAAAGAGCTTTTAAATGAATTCAAACTAACCTTCCCATATTTCACATTAATTCCTGAATGTGAAAATGTATTAACTAATAATGAGAATGAGTTATTACCTTTACTTACCCCAAAGGGATTAGACTCAATTACGTTAGAAGTATGGTCAGATGATATAGTAATAGAGATAGAACAAGCGTTATTAGATAGCAAAATAGTTTTAGCTCAAAATGGAGATTCCTCCTATGTATTAAATGCAGACAATCCGGTGTTGTTAAAAATAGTAAGATATAACATTGAAAAAGTATTACAAAATCCATATAGAATGCAATATAGCCATAAAAATAAAAAGAAACTTGTAGACGATGTTGTAAAAGCCGTACATGCTACAGCAGGAGAGCAAAAGGAAATGAAACTAGCATTAATTGCATTAAAAACTTTTAATGGCCGTGAAAAAATTAATCCAAAGCAAATTATTAGGGAAGGATTCGTTCGAACGCAACGTATTTCAGCTTTTATTAATTTATTTATTGGACAAAGTGTATCTAAAAAAGAAATTATTACCGCTATTCTTAGTTTGTTAGAACAAAAGGGGTTCTTGAAGCGTAGTTGGAATCAGATAAAATTACCAGGTATAATTGTAAATTTATCAGTTGAAAAAATGTCTAAATATGATTTCTTACCTATTTTTTCAAAAATAAATGGGAGAGAAATAGTATATAAATTATATGGTCAAGAAGAATGGGATACAATTGATCATACTTTATTAAATATAGGTAATAATAAAGTGTTTTTACCACAACCATCAAAAAGGAATGATATAGGGGCCCACTTCAAACAATTTCTGTCAGAAACATTAGTTGAAATTTTACAAGATGCACATAAACAAAACAAAGAAGTTTATTTTGTTGTAGATGCAAATATGAGAAAACATTGGATAAAAGAATTGCAGAATGAAATCGTTAACATCGAGGTTTCACCTGAAATAATCTCAAATTTTAAAGAGGATATAAAAATAATTAGAATTAATACTAACTCTGATGTACCGAACTATATTGTTAGAGACCAAAAATATGTTATGGATGAAACGAGATTATTTGTAGATCAACTGGGAATTTACTATAGTACGGCTGCATACGAATTAAATTGTAATGAGATAGCACAGCAGTGTATACTCGAAATTATCCCGTTTGGTGTAAAATCTGAAGAGAGGGAAGAACTCGCCAAAATGATACATTACATGTGCTGTAAATCAACCTTGCTCTCAGAACAAAATATTCATAATACATATGTAATGCATATGGTTAAATTAATTAAAAATTATACTACCGATATTGATTCAAGGGAGTTTAAAGAATTCAATGATGAATTAGATGCAGATCTAATAATTATGGAAAAAGAAGATGGATTGATATTAATATAAATACTAGTATACACAAATCCTGTTAGTAATAATAAACAGGATTTGTCATTTTTTATTGTAAATATAGATATGATTTGTCATGTATATTTTCGTTTTAATATTTACTTTATTTACTTTCAGGATTAAGATGTTTTTTAGAAATATCAAAACGGTTTTTCAAATAGTATGAAATTTATATTTTGCGAAACTGAAAAAAGAATATGAAAGGAATGGGGATTTGTGAAGAAATTAGATGTGCTATTAATGATACTGAGCGGCCTCTTTCCAGTTGCAGGAATTATGAAGCAAATTCCTCTAGAACAATCTTTATTTATTGGAGGATTATTATTTTTCACTAGTTTTGGAAGTTACTTTGCTAAAAAGATGTACTCACGAATATGTAGCTGGATAGCGTATGCGCCATTTATTACATTACTGTTAGTCATTTGGAATCAGGATATTTCAACAAATTCAATAATAGCGAACGCGAAAATCGCCGCTTGTATTGCGTTAATTCCGTGTATATTCCGTTTTCGTACATACGGGCTTACTTTGGGCTTATTCTCATTATGGGCCGCTTTACTATGGGATATAAAAGAAGTACAGTCGTTAGTTATACTTGGGCGTATGACGAGTTTAATGACAAGCCATTACTTATATATTCTCCTTCTAGTTGGAGGACTTATATTAGGTGGATTACTTGCGATGTTATTACACGGTAAAGAGAAAGACACTAATAAAGAAAATACTAATTTATTTAAGCAAAAAAAGAATCGTAAACGGCTATCGTTTAAGATTCGTCTTCCAAGATTACCGAAACTTAAAGTGAAATTATTTAAGTTTAGCGGAAAAGTATCTAAACATAAAACACCTGAAAGAGTCCATGAGCATAATTATGAAGAACCAGTTGCGAAATCTAAAATGACAGAGCAAATAGACCAATTCGGTGAAGGTACTGTTCAAGGGCAAACAAGGATGGAACGCCGAAGAAGTAGGTATAATGCATAATAAAATTTAGTAACCCCCTAATGATTAATCATTAAGGGGTTTTTTATGTAATTAAATATAGGTTGCTAATGAAGAATTCATAGAATATCTTAAAGATAGGGACTTCACTAAAATAATGGGAGGTAAAAATACTTATTATTTTATATATTCCTCTTTGTCTTTTTTTATCTCTTACGTTTTTATTAGTAATAATAAAGTGAAAATATATGATACACTATAATTTACGTTATTTTAGTAATGAATAGAGGGATTTACATGATAGATAAAATCAAAAATGTTGTAGAGGATATGTACGAAGATGAAGCAAAACATTTACTGCAAAGCATTCTTATACAATTAGATTTATTAGAAGAGAACTATAGTGAAGATACGATTAAACACTTGATAAGTATACCTAAGCAACTAACGAGTAATACATCTTATAAAAAGAATGTAAAAGAAAGTACACACATTCATATCGCTTTTGATGATTCAACAACTGGGTGTTTAAAATATATGTTAAGTCAAGAAGAACTATTTGAGGAGAGTGTTGTTGCATTCTCTGAATTCTTTTCAATTGGACCGATTAATCAATTACATACGAATAAAGGGCAACTCGCAAGACAGCAATGGTTATTAAACAACTTAACTTCTTATGATAGTTATTTTGAAGAAGAATATTTACCAAAATTTATGGAAACTTTAGAAGAGCTACATTCTATTCCTAATGAAACACCGATTACCATTTGGAAGGCAGATAACGCACATGAACATGTAGGCCTTTGTTTTGTAATGGCGCAATTAAAAGGTAAGAAAAATATTCGAATCATTAATACATCTGAAATGAGTAGAGAAATATTAAACCAAGAGTATGATATACGTGGAACGGGAGAATTATCGCCCGAAAGTTTAGCTACTTTCCAAAATAGTTTTGCAGAATCACCGTTTTTAACTAAAAAAAGTAGAGTGAATCTTGAACACGAGTGGGATAGTTTATCGAATAGCATGGAATTTTTAAGAGTTTGGAAAGACAATGAAGTGCATTCTGTACAAGAAGAATATTTTGACCAATTCATTATTGAGTGTGCGAAAAAAGTAGGTGCTGATAAAGACTTCCTTAAAGCTCCGAGAGTAATTGGTGAAGCGCTTGGCCTTGTAGAGCAATTAGTTGGGGATACTTTCTTAGAGTATCGCTTGAAAGTATTAATTAAACAAGAGGTATTTGAATTTGAAGGTTTATTAGAGGAAATGCGTTTTTATAGTGTGAAGTTGAAAAAATAATAATATATTCCGTTTATAAAAAAGCTCGTATTTTTGAAAAAAAGATACGAGCTTTATTTTTTTAGTTTAATTTGGGCTATACATAAGCTTCCGATAGGTGTCATATCACATATGAATGTTAAAGGTAATGAATGAAAAGAAGGTGATTTGTTAATATGTATAACGAACAAAATTATCCATATGATCAAACGATGTATTATAATCCACAACAATACGGATATGAACCTGATATCGAAGTTAGAGAGGTTGAACTAGAAGATTATAGACCAGATGATGCGGAAGATGCACCAACGTCACCACCACCGTCACAAGCTCCGTCTTTACCATCCACATTTGCTTCTCCAGCACAAGCAGGGAATATGAAATCATGGATGTGTAACTGTCTAGGAAGATGGGGCTATTTACGTTTGCATCGTCCTGGTCCATTCGGAAGAGACTTATGGTTCTTTCCGACGGAAGTAAGAAGAAATGGGGTATCAGGTTACACTTGGCAAGGTGGTCGCCGGCGGAAAGTAAGTTATCGATATCAACAAATTAGTAATTTTATGTGCTTTGCATAATGGGAAGTGAGAGGGTAGAATGATTTTACTCTCTCACTTTTTTATTTTTCAATATTAGAAGTAAGATTTTAATTGAAAATTTACAATTTTCCAGTTCTTATTGAAGTATAATTCAAATATTGGGTTGATTTTTAAAAATAATTGAGAGTGAGGGAATGTAATGTCAATTAAAAATAAGGTTGGCCGAAAAATAGAATATGGCATTAATTTAGCTTCTGCTCAGTTTAAAGAAGATGCATATGAAATTTATAAAGAGTCACGAAAAATGCAACCTATATTATTTGTAAATGAAGTTGAAATCGGTAAAGAATGGCTCATTACAAGATATGAAGATGCTCTGCCACTTTTAAAAGATAATCGTTTAAAAAAAGATATGGCAAATGTGTTTTCTCAAGATACAAAGAACATGTATCTTTCTGTTGACAATAGTGATCATTTAACAACGCACATGTTAAATTCAGATCCACCTAATCACAGTCGTTTACGATCTTTAGTTCAAAAAGCTTTTACACCGAAGATGATTACACAATTAGACGGAAGAATTCAGAGAATAGCGGATGATTTAATAAGTGAGATAGAGCGAAAAGGTACATTAAATCTTGTAGATGATTATTCATTCCCATTACCGATTATTGTAATAAGTGAGATGCTTGGAATTCCAAAAGAGGATCAAGCGAAATTTAGAATTTGGTCGCATGCTGTCATTGCATCGCCAGAAACACCTGAAGAAATAAAAGAAACCGAAAAACAACTATCTGAGTTTATTACATATCTTCAATATATAGTTGATGTAAAACGAAAAGATCCAAAAGAAGATTTGGTTAGTGCGTTAATACTTGCAGAAAATGAAGGGCATAAACTTAGTGCCCGAGAGCTATATTCAATGATCATGTTATTAATTGTAGCAGGACATGAGACAACAGTGAATTTAATTACGAATACGGTATTAGCACTTCTTGAAAATCCAAATCAATTACAGTTATTAAAAGATAATCCAAAATTAATTGATTCTGCAATTGAAGAAGGATTGCGTTATTATTCTCCAGTTGAGGTTACAACTGCAAGGTGGGCGGCTGAACCTTTTCAAATTCACGACCAAACAATCCAAAAAGGTGACATGGTTATTATTTCATTAGCTTCAGCAAATCGTGATGAAACAGTATTTGAAAAGCCAGAAGTATTCGATATTACACGAGAGAATAACCGTCACATTGCATTTGGTCATGGAAGTCATTTCTGCCTTGGGGCTCCGCTTGCTAGGTTAGAAGCAAAGATAGCTATTACTACGCTGTTAAAACGCATGCCTGAACTACAAATAAAAGGCAATCGTCAAGACATTAAATGGCAAGGTAATTATTTAATGCGTTCTTTAGAGGAATTACCATTAACATTCTAGAATATTTATTTTTAGACATGCATACATAGAAAATGATTTACATAGAGTATGTATGTGTTATTTAAATTCGAAACGGAAGGGTGAAAACATCCCAATGATCAACTAATTCTATTTGTAAGAGATCTTCGTTAAAAAACGAAATATTCTTCTGAATAGGATTAGTATGTGCATGTATAGAAAAGGGATGTGTTTCGCACTGCAAATATATAGTCTTTTCATATGATTTGTGCTGCCTCCTGTTCAGAACACGAAATAGGAGGTTTTTTTATGTCGACGACTGCAGAAACGAAACAAAATCATGGGGTATCACAAGTATTAAAAAATCGATTTGTGCAAGGGATTCTAGCATCAGCATTATTTTTACAAATTGGAATATGGGTTCGAAACTTTGCGGTATTACTGTATGTAATGGAAATGACGAAAGGTGATGCTTTTGCTATTTCAATGATTTCGGTTGCTGAATTTGCTCCAATTTTTATTTTTTCCTTTATTGGAGGAACTTTTGCTGATAGGTGGAAGCCAAAGAGGACAATGATATGGTGTGAAACGTTAAGTTCTTTATCTGTGTTCGTAGTATTAATTACTCTTATGTTTGGTACGTGGAAAATCGTGTTTTTTGTTACGCTCATTTCGGCAATTCTTTCACAGTTTTCCCAACCATCCGGAATGAAATTATTTAAACAACATTTATCGACAGAACAAATTCAATTAGCGATGTCATTATATCAAACGATATTTGCAATATTTATGGTGTTAGGACCGATTATTGGAACATTTATCTTTCACAGTTTTGGAATCTATATTTCAATAATAATTACTGGTATCGCATTTTTACTTGCTGCAGGTGTATTGTTATTTCTTCCGAAAGATCTTGAAAACGAAGCAGAAAAGAAAGATATCACTCTGTTGCAGGAAATGAAGGATGGTATTAAATACGTCAAAAAGAAAAAAGCATTAACTTTGCTTGGATTATGTTTTATGGCAGCAGGACTAGGTATAGGCTTAATTCAGCCACTAGGTATATTTATTGTGACTGAGCAGTTAGGGTTATCAAAAGAGAGTTTACAATGGTTACTAACAGTAAATGGTGCGGGGATGATTGTTGGCGGAGCTTTAGCGATGGTATTTGCGAAAAACGTTGCTCCGCAAAAAATGTTAATTGTAGGTATGCTTGGTCAGGCAATTGGAATTGGTATTATAGGCTACTCTACAAATTTATGGGTGACACTTACAGCACAACTTTTCAGTGGTTTAGCCCTACCTTGTATTCAAATAGGGATAAATACACTTATTATACAAAATAGTGATACGGATTTTATTGGTAGAGTAAATGGCATTTTAAGTCCACTATTCACCGGTTCAATGGTAGTAACGATGAGTATAGCTGGTTCATTAAAGGAGATGTTTTCATTAGGTACGATGTATGAGGGGACGGCTCTACTATTTGTTATTGGATTATTGTTTATTTTGCCTATATACAATTTAAAGCCAGTAATAGCAGTAGAAAGTGAAATGAATGGTAAAGGAAGTGCTGTGCAACATGAATCCTAATCCAAATGTTAAATACCCTATTGAAGGAAATCAAAACGTTCATTTTATAAAAAATACAATAACGAAATCTAATATATTTGTTGGTGACTATTCTTATTATGATGCGAAAGATGGAGAAACATTTGAAGATCGAGTATTACATCATTATGAATTTATTGGAGATCGTCTTACCATTGGAAAGTTTTGTTGCATTGCAAATGGAGTTACCTTTATTATGAACGGAGCGAATCATCGGATGGATGGATTTTCGGCATATCCATTTAATATATTTGGAAATGGGTGGGAGAAGTATACACCTAGTTTGTCTGATTTACCTTACAAAGGTGATACAGTTATAGGAAATGACGTTTGGATTGGTATGGATACAACTATTATGCCCGGAATAAGAATAGGGGATGGTGCAATCATTGCAGCTAAATCTGTTGTGACTAGAGATGTCGCACCATATACAATTGTTGGCGGAAACCCTGCAAATAAAATAAAGGAACGATTCACAAATACAATAATAGAAGAATTATTGCAAATTCAATGGTGGTATTTTGACATTGAAAAGATAACCGAAAATATAGATGCTATTGTACAAGGAGATATTGAACCATTAAGAAAGTTAAAAAGGGAATAAAAAATGCATGACAAAGAGTATCATACCTCCGAATTTTGTTAATGATAATAGAACAAGGAGGTGTGATACTATGGCACAAGACGTTTTATGTGAAGTAAACAACTGTAAATTTTGGGCTAACGGCAATAAATGTAGTGCAGATGCAATTTATGTAGTAAGTCATAAAGGTAAACATGCATCTACAACTGAAGAAACAGATTGCAAAACTTTTGATCCAGAAGTATAAATTTTTGAAGGGTAGCCAAATCGTGGTTGCCCTTTTATTAATTATAGTATTGATAATAAATCTCATTTTCATTCATTGTTTTTAACTTTTCTTTTTATTTTTTCATATTTTCTTCATAAGTGATGCAATCCAGAGCAATTCATGTTCAATACGTGATTTACTAAATTCAATGACTTCTGTAATAAAAGATGAGCTAACATGTAAAGATTGAGTAGCAGTAAGCTGTTTATGTAGTACGTCTTGGCGTATTGTTAAAATTTCTTTTCTAGCTTCGTAATCAAGTTTTTCAAATAGCGCGATACGCACAAGGAATTCAGCGTTATTTGTCGCAATCTTTTCGGGAAACTCTCTTAACATTTCATAAAAAATTTCTTCTCCTGTTTCAGTTATGTCGTACATATTTCGGTGTGGCTTTCCGACTTGTTTATGTATTTGTTTAATTATAGCTCCCATATTTTCGAAGCGCCGAAGAGCGGGATACAGTGTATTATGGGGTTCAGCCGAGATACGTGTAAAAACGGGTCATAAGATGTAATATATTTCCATTATTGGTTTTTTAGTTAAAAATATCTACCTCATGATTAACAAAAAGCTGATTACCTATGCGCTATAAATGAACTGCCCCCAATTGTTAAACAAAACCTAGCAATTGGGGGCAGTTCATAGTTATCATTTGACTCTTCTAGTGACTTTCTCAAGTAAAGCACCCTTTGGTTGAATAAGATTTATTTATTCATTCCCATCAATCGCTTAATTGTTCTTATTTGTCCACGATGATTAATTTCGTCTTCCATAACGTGAAACCACAAGTAGTAATTATTATAAGGCACACCATTATCCCACTTGTTTTCCTCGAATAACCAGCTATCTTGTTTTGATTTCAGATATGTTAGTGTATTTTCTCTAACTTGTGATAATTCATTCAAATAATAATCTAAAGATTGCTTTTTTATTCCTTCCCTTGCTTTGTCTCCAAGTTCTAAAGAAATTCGCCACTTTAGATATTCACTTTCAGTTAAATCTCTTTTTTCAAACGAGATAACTTGATGAACAAACTCCATCGCTGCAATATGTGATAAGAGAGAACCAATAGTGTTTGAACTACCGTTTGGTAAGAAATCTAAATCACTTTGGTTTAAATTGGAGATTTCGCTCAATGTAACATCTCTTGTATGTTCAAGCATTGTTACAAGCTCTCCAATCTTATTTGAATAGTTTTCTCTTGAAATTATTCTATAATCTATCATATATATCCCTCCAATTCATGCTAAGCATAAGTTTACCAATAAAATAAAAAAAACAAAGTCTGAAAATTCATGTAAAATAATGATATAATTTAATTGAATATAAAGAAAAAGGAAACCTGTTTTTATCAGTGTTACCTTATCCAAGACTAAATTTTACCCATACATCATTTTTTTGATGTAGCTCTTGAAGATAAAAACTATTTAATTTTCAAGGAACAGTTATTAACTTAAAACTTATTATACGAGGAGGGTGTATCATGAAAAAAATATGCTTTGTATTAATTGTCGACGCTGGTATAAATTATGGTTCAATATTTTCTCTACCATTTTTAAGGAATCAGGATGATTTGAAGGAATATTTTTCTAAGTATTATGATGTTTCAATTAATTATATTAGGGATAAAAACTCAGTTGACTATTTGGTAGTTCCCAAACCGTGTCCACCTTTTGATAATGAAAATAATCTTCCAATAATTGAAGTACCAGCAATCTTATTTATGGAAAAGGATTTTGAAAAAATAAAGACTTATATAGACAATTATTTTTCTAATAACTCATAAAGAAAATAAAAGCACAGTAAAAAGAAGTCCGATAAAAAACGAGTGGCGTAGAATATTTCTATTAATCATTCGTTTTTTATTATATTTACATATCAGTCTATCGCAAATGAACTTGTACAACATATCGGGAAATATAGTGAGGTTAATATCGTTGAAGAGTTTGCTGCACCTTTACCTGTTACCGTCATATCCGATTTATTAGGAGTGCCAACAACTGACCGTAAAAAAATTAAAGAATGGTCTGATATTTTATTTATGCCATATAGTAAAGAAAAATTTAACGATTTGGATGTAGAAAAAGGAATTGCGTTAAATGAATTTAAAACGTACCTGCTTCCAATTGTTCAAGAGAAAAGATATCATTTAACCGACGATATTATTTCAGATTTAATACGAGCTGAATATGAAGGCGAAAGATTAACTGATGAAGAAATAGTTACTTTTTCTTTAGGCTTATTAGCGGCAGGTAATGAAACAACTACAAATTTAATTATTAATAGCTTTTATTGCTTTTTAGTGGATTCACCTGGAATATATGAAGAGTTAAGAAAAGAACCGACATTAATTTCAAAAGCGATTGAGGAAGTATTACGCTATCGCTTTCCCATTACATTAGCTAGGAGGATTACAGCAGACACAAATATATTTGGACCTTTTATGAAAAAGGATCAAATGATTGTTGCGTGGGTTAGTGCAGCAAATTTAGATACGAAAAAGTTTTCACAAGCCACTAAATTTAATTTACACCGAATAGGAAATGAAAAGCATTTAACCTTTGGTAAAGGTCCTCACTTTTGCTTAGGGGCACCACTTGCACGTTTAGAAGCCGAGATTGCATTAACTACCTTTATAAATGCTTTTGAAAAAATAGAGCTATCTTCATCTTTCAATTTAGAAAAATGTATATTGGAAAATGAACAAACTTTGAAATTCTTACCTATTCGGTTAAAAACTCAATAAACTGTTCAGCAAGGTACAAAATTAATGTACCTTGTTTTTTATTTCTCAATTGTAAATTTTTAGCGGGCTATTTAGTATGGAAGTGTGTGAAAAAGAGTGGAGGAGGATGTTTATGTTAACGAGTAATGGAAGTAAAACGTTTCAAACATTTATTAAAGCTATAACGGATTTAATTGATAGTAATTTATTAGAAGATCAAATTGTTTGTGCGATTGAAAAATTACTAGACGAACTTTTAGAAAAGAAAACATGGCTTCCGCTAGAAAAACAGAAGGCGAATTCGGCTCAATATGCACGACACTTGTTATATGAAGATCCTTTAAAGCGATTTGAAGTATTAGCTCTTGTATGGAAAGATGGACAATCTACACCTTTACATGATCATGATGGTACATGGGGAGTAGAAGGTGTTTTTACAGGAAGGATAATGGTGCAGAACTTTATACAAACTAAGCAGCTTGAAAATTCACTTGTTTATTTAACCCATACAGGAAATCTTTATTTGGGAGAAGGAGAAACAGATAAAGTTATTCCACCAGCTGATTGTCATATTCTTAAAATAGCTGAAAATGAAAGCGTTATCACTATTCATGTTTACGGAAAACGTTTAGAAAAGTTTAAAGTATATGTCCCAACTGAAGAAAAGAATGTATATATGTGTGAGACAAAATATATTAGTTATAGTTCATAGTTTAAAATCAAAAGCTTTTCTTTAAAGAGAAAAGCTTTTGATTTTATTTTTAATTATTTCTTGACCTGAAACGCTTTTCATAAATTATAAATAAGGAGTACTTCACGAGATCAGTATGAAAACGATACCTTTTATTTAATAAAAACTCGTGTATTTATAGAAAGTGGTGAAGAAATAATGAAATTAATCGCAATTGATTTAGATGGAACTCTTCTTTCGGGGAATAAAATGATTAGTAAAGAGAATGCAGAAGCAATTCGAAAATGTCAGGAAGTGGGCCATGTTGTAGCAATTTGTACAGGACGTTCTATTGTGGATATTGAACGACTATTGTTAGAAGTTAATTTAGAGTGTCCAATTATTGCAGAAAATGGTGCGCTTATATATAAAGATAAAAAAATGATGAAGAGATATCCAATTCAAAATATGCAGGCACTTGAGATTGTAGAATATCTTGAAGAGAATGGCTTGTATTATCAGCTTTATACTAATAAAGGTGTGTATGTACCGGATTATGGCGTAGAGAGTGTACGTAATGAAATCGAGTACGTGAAGAATTCGAATGAAAATTTCGACTTGAAAGAGTTAGAAACGATTGCAGCATTATATCTTGAACATACAGCATTTCATAGTGCAGAAAGTTGTAAACCAATTGTAGAAGCTGATATACATGTGCATAAGCTTTTACCATTTTCTTATGACATAGAAAAATTAAAAAAGTTAAAAGAAACGTTTCTGCATAATACTGATTTAGCAATTACATCTTCATATTGGCATAATTTAGAGATTAATCATCGAGATGCTCAAAAAGGAAATGGATTATATACTTTAGCAGAACACTTGAATATTCCAGTTGAAAATACTGTAGCAATAGGTGATGGTCTAAATGACGTTTCCATGATGGAAAAAGCAAATATATCAATTGCAATGGGGAACGCAGTTGAAGAAATAAAAGCGATGTGTCAATACGCAACGTTAACAAATGAAGAACATGGTGTCGCACATGCTTTATATAAATATGTAATGTAAATATAAAAAGACAAAAGAATCCATTTGGATTCTTTTGTCTTTTTATTAGGGGTAAGGTATTCTATGAGATTCATAGAAGCCTTATTACATTTTATTATATAGAATATATTGGAATAAATGTTTATATTTTTCATGATAATTGTGAAAATTTTATGAACTTTATATTTTTTGTATTTTTATACTACTAAAGTTGATGTTTATGACTATGATATCAAAATCAAGTGTATGCATGAGTGCGCTATTTAGGTTGGTCGTAGATTCCGAATTGGTATGTGATGAACAAAATACGTACTGATTAAAGGGTCATTTTATACGCATATTCTTCTCTATTTTAATTGAAAAATAAAATTTATTCGAATAATTATTCTACAGCTATATACCTACAGGCACATTCTTCGTATAATGAAGAAGTATAAATTTTGAATTTGTATTAATTTTACATATTGAGGTGAAAAAGGAATGAATGCGCGGCTAATGGAACTTATTGATGTGAGTACAATAGAAACCATGGCAGAACAATTTTATAAATTAACCAACATATCACATCAACTTCTTGATGCTGAAAACAAATGTTTATTTTCATTTGGAATTAATGAAATGAAAGTATGTAAACTTCCCAAAATTGAAATCCCCCTTTTCTTATACAATCAATATTTAGGATCTTTTGTAGTATGGTCCAAACGAAGCGAAATTTTCAATTGCCAAAAATATTTTGAAATGCTTTCTAACCTCATTATAACTGGGGTAAAAAAAGCAGTTCAAAGTAAAAATACATCGTTACTTTCTCGAAACGAGGAAGAACTACATACGATCTTACAAAACATGCCTGTTATGGTTGATGCGCTTGACTATAATGGAGATTTTGTTTTGTGGAATCGAGAATGCGAGATTGTAACAGGTTATACTGCTGAAGAAATAATTGGGAATCCAAACGCTCTTCAATTACTGTATCCCGACCATAATTATCGCCATCAAATACAAAATAAATTTTTGACTCGTGGAAAAAATTTTAGAGATTGGGAAATGAGTTTAACATGTAAAAATGGTGAAATTAAAACGATAATGTGGTCCAATATATCAGAGCAGTTTCCTGTAACAGGATTTAGTTACTGGGCTGTTGGGGTAGATATTACACATTTAAAAGCGATAGAAGAGCAATTAAAACAACAAACCTCTGAACTAGAATTAATTTTTAAAGCTTTACCAGATTTATGTTTTTTAACAGAAGATGATGGGACAATTATAGATTATAAAGCCGGATCCCCTACAAAATTTTACGTACCCGCAGAAGCTTTTATGGGAAAAAAGTTTTACGAAATATTACCGTCTCCAGTAGCACAGCAATTTCAAGAAGCAATTCGCCAATTGAAAGAAGAAGGAAAGAATGTAATTGTAGAATATCTTCTAACAATTAATGGAAGTATTGACTTCTTTGAAGCTAGATGTTTACCATTATTACAAGATAAAATTATGATCATTGTACGCGATATTACAGAGCGGAAAAAGGCAGAAGAATTGCTAAATAAATCAGATACACTTGCGGCAATTGGTCAATTAGCAGCCGGTGTAGCTCATGAAGTGAGAAACCCATTAACTGTAATTAAAGGATTTATACAGTTATTCCAAATTAATAAAGAAGATCAAGAAAAATATTTTGACCTTATGCTTTCTGAAATCGAGAGAATTGAAGTGATCCTTCAAGAGTTTTTATCGATTGCTAAAACAGATGAAATCCCAACTGAAAAGAAAAATATTTATCAAGTATTTAAAAATGTTGTTTCTTTGATGAACACAAAAGCAATTATGACGAATATTCAAGTTGAGTTATTTGCAGATTCCGACGAACTAACTATTGAATGTTCAGAAAATCAATTGAAACAAGTATTTATTAATATTTTGCAAAATTCAATTGAAGCAATGCTAAATGGTGGGAGAATTTCAATCCATATAAAAGAAATACATAAAAATGGTGTCGTTATTAGTGTAATAGATGAAGGAATAGGAATACCTGAAGAAAGAATTAAAAGATTAGGTGAACCTTTTTATAGTACGAAAGAAAAAGGTACCGGTATTGGATTGATGTTAAGTTATAAAATTATTGAAAGTCATCAAGGAACAATAAGTATAATGAGTGAGGTTGGCGTCGGGACAACTGTAACGATTTACTTGCCGAAAATTCAGAGTAAACAATCTCTATCAAATTGTGATGATAGATGTATTTCAATACGTTCTAATATTAACTCCTAAAATACCTAATACCCAATAACAAAGCTAAGCTTTTGTTATTGGGTATTTTTTATATTTAATTTAGTAAACTTTACCTTTTCTTTATGTTTGTTTTAATTTCTATTAAGTTTTAAACGTTATATTAATATGCGTACAAAGTAATGTATGGAAATTGTACATTACTTTTAATATAGAAAGCTAAAAATTATTAAAAATGTTGTAAGGAGGAGATTATGACAAGGTGAAAAAGAAAGAGAAAAAGAGTGGTAGAGCAATACCGATGAGGTTAAATATTTTATTCTTTTGTGTATTTTTATTATTTTCTGCCATGATTATACAGTTAGGTAAAGTGCAAATATTCGATGGAGAAACATATAAGAATGAAGTAGAAAAAAGAGAGAATGCAACTGTTAGTCTGACAGTACCACGCGGCAAAATTTATGACCGTGAAGGGAATCCAGTAGTGGACAATAAGTCTTTACGTACGATTACATATACAAAGGTGAAAGGTGTAAAATCGGAAGAAATACTAAAAATTGCAAGACAACTTGCAGACATAATTGAAATGCCGCAAGAAGAGATAGCTAAGTTAACTGAGACAGATAAGAAAGATTTTTGGATGCAATTAAATCCAAAATTGGCTGAAAATCTAGTGTCGAAAAAAGAAATGGATACATTTAGAGAAAAGGATATTAGCGGCAAGAAGCTAGATAAAAAAATAGAAGAGTTAAAAAGAAAACGAGTTACAGATAAAAATCTTCAGGAATTAACAGCAAAAGACATAGAAGTGTTAGCTATTAAAAGTAAGATGACTTCAGGTTATCAAATGGCACCTCAAATTATAAAAAAAGATGTTAGTGAAAAAGAATTTACTATAATTAGTGAAGGTTTGGCGAATCTCCCAGGTGTAGACGTATCGGTTGATTGGGAGAGAGTGTATGTAAATGATGGATTATTCCGATCCGTTCTTGGAAATGTTTCTAATTCAGATGAAGGATTACCGAGTGAACGATTAGATTACTACTTGGTACGTGATTATAGCCGAAATGATAGGGTCGGGAAAAGTTATATCGAGCAGCAATATGAAGATGTACTTCATGGTACAAAAAAAGAAGTAAGAAGTATTGCTGATAAACAAGGTAATACAATTAGAACGGAAACCGTTTCTGAGGGAAAGAGCGGTAAGAATTTAACTTTAACAATAGATATGGAATTACAGAAGAAAGTAGAAGAAAGTATTGAAAAAATATTAAAGGCATATAAAGGGTCAGAATCCATGTTGGACCGTGCTTTCGTTGTGATGATGAATCCGAAAAACGGACAAGTATTATCCATGGCTGGGAAAAGACTTGTAGAAAAAGACGGAAAAACAGAAGTTGAAGACTATGCATTAGGCACAATGACTAGTTCTTATGAGCTTGGATCAACAGTTAAAGGTGCGACAGTTTTAACTGGATTTGAAACGAAAGCTATAACGCCAGGTACTTATTTTTATGATGCACCTATGAAGTTTAAAGGAACTAAGGAAAAAAAGTCTTGGAAAGAGTTTGGAAATATTGATGATTTAAGAGCGTTACAAGTCTCTTCAAACGTTTATATGTTTCATACAGCATTAAAAATTGCAGGTGTGGATTATGTGAAAAATAGTTCATTAAATATTAAACAGGAGTACTTTGATAAAATGAGGTATTATTTCAGGCAATTTGGATTAGGTGTTCCAACGGGTATTGATTTACCGAATGAAACATCTGGACAAATTGGTAAAAAAGATAATCAACCTGGTTTCTTACTAGACTACTCAATTGGCCAGTATGACACCTATACGCCACTTCAGCTTGTACAGTATATTTCAACAATCGCAAACGGTGGATATCGAATGAAGCCACAAATTGTTCAAGAGGTAAGAGAGCAAACGTCGCAAAAAGATGAGATTGGTAAAGCGGTGCATTCGGTAGAACCAATCGTCTTAAATAAGATAGATATGAAAGAGGAATATATAAATCAAGTAAAAGAAGGATTTAGAAGGGTATTCCAAGAAGGTGATGGAACAGGGGTAAGGGCGTTCCAAAAAGCATCTTATAAGCCAGCAGGTAAAACAGGGACAGCACAGACAGTATACGGTGGAGAAAGTGATGTTGGAAGAAATGAAAAAGGTGAGCGAAGAGAATGTTATAATTTAACGTTAGCAGGATATGCGCCATATGATAATCCTGAAGTAGCATTCTCTGTAGTTGTGCCGTGGGTTATTAATGATAAATCTGGTATTAACTCTGATATTGGAAAAGAAGTTTTAGATGCTTATTTTGAATTGAAAAATAAGCGATTGACTGGTGAAGCACCAAAAATAGATGACTCTAAAGAGAATTAAAATATACGAAACGTCTCTAGCAATTATATGAACTAGAGACGTTTTTTACATACGAATAGATTAGAAATGAGGTATATATTAACGGTAAAAAGTGTGATGAGTCGTATATACAGTTAGATATGTCACAAGTATCAAATCGTTTTTCAAACTGTAGAGAAATGAAAGTTCCCACGCATAAATTATTTGTGTTAGGTGATAATCGAAATCATAGTAAAGATAGTAGGAATACGCTTGGACTAATTGATGAGTCAAATATAATAGGTAAAGTGAAAATGGTTAATATAAATCTATTAGATATGCACGTTTTATAAAATAAATCATATATTGATAGCATAGGACAAGCAGAAAAGCTTATCCTAACCTCACAGAACACTCCTTATCACAGTTAGGCATCTGCATTTTATGTAGATGCCTTTTTCAATGTCTGATAATTATTTATCAACCTAAAGTAGTAAGTATATTCGGACTATTAAGGAGGGATTGCTTGTAATAATAACAGTACGATTAATAAAAGCATTGAATTGTAAGGAGTGAGAAATAAGTGATGAATATTTTAATAGTTAATTTCCCTGCAGAGGGGCATGTAAATCCTACTTTAAGTTTAGTAAAGGCCTTTACTGAAAGAGGTGATAACGTACACTATATTACAACGGAAAGCTTTAAGGAAAGGCTTGAAGTTTTAGGAGCTATTGTACATACTCATCCGGATTTATTAAAGGAGATTTCTATTGATAATGAAACTTCATATGGATTAAAATCTTTCTTTCATGTACATGTTCAAACTTCTTTATACATATTAGAAATTACGAAACAATTATGTAAAAGCATTAATTTTGATTTCGTAGTTTATGATATATTTGGTGCTGGAGAGTTAGTAAAGGAATATTTACAAGTTCCAGGCATAGTTTCCTCCCCTATATTTTTAATTCCACCAGTATTATTGGAAACCTTGCCTTTTCATCCAAATGCAGAAATACAATTCCAACCCGATGAACTCTCTGAAAAGTTACTGTGTCAAATGGAACATGAATTTGGAGTAAAGCCCAAAAATAATCTTCAATTTATGCATAATAAGGGAGATATTAGTCTCGTGTATACAAGTCGTTATTTTCAACCTAATAGCGATTCGTTCGGAGAAAACAATGTTTTTATTGGACCGAGTATTATAAAGCGCAAAACAAATGTAAATTTTCCACTTGAATTGCTTTCAAAAAAGAAAGTTATTTATATTTCAATGGGAACACTTCTCGAAGGGCTCGAACCATTTTTTAATACTTGTATTGATGCTTTTTCAAATTTCGAAGGGATTGTAGTAATGGCGATCGGTGATAGAAATGATATTTCAAAAATTAAGCAAGCGCCAGACAACTTTATTATAACCCCTTACGTACCTCAATCAGAAATATTAAGTGAAGCAGATGTTTTTATTACACATGGTGGAATGAATAGTGTGCACGATGCAATCCATTATAATGTCCCATTTGTGGTTATACCGCATGATAAGGATCAACCTATGATAGCGCAAAGATTAACTGAGCTTGAGGCAGCACATAGATTATTGAAAGAGCATGTTAATGTAGAAACTTTAAAAAAGGCGGTAACAGACGTTCTTTCAAATAAAAAGTATAAACATGGCATTCAAAAACTGAATGCAAGTTTTTTAGAGTGTGGTGGTTCCAAAAGAGCCATTGCAGTTATTGATACTCTTTTAAATAAATAGTTCGGACAATATAAAAGCATAGAGGCTCTACCTGTATGCTTTTATATTATTATCCAGCAAATTGTACAGCAGTATTTGCATGTAAATAAGCAGTATCAAAAACAGGAACAGTAAGGTCATTTTGGGAAATAAGCAATGGTATTTCAGTACAGCCTAGTAATATTCCTTCCGCACCATTTTGAATTAATGAATTGGTAATTTGTATTAGTTTTTCTTTTGATGTTTCTGAAATAATTCCTTTACTTAATTCATTTAATATGACGTGATGGATAAAAATTCTTTCTTCGTCATTTGGGATAATTGTCTCAATGTTATATTTTGCTAGTCGTGATGTATAAAAATCTTGTTCCATCGTTTGTTTCGTTCCTAATAATCCGATCCGTTTTATATTCTTTTCTACCATTTCTTTAGCACTTACATCACCGATATGAAGAAGTGGGATTGATATTGCTTGTTCTACTTCCTCAGCAAATAGATGTACAGTATTAGAACACATTAATAAACACTCAGCTCCTGAGTTTTCTACCTTTTTTGCTACCGTGACTAATTCATTTTTCACTTCTTCATATTGATGGTTTTGCAATAATGTAGTTACCTCCCCAAAGTCCATGCTATATAAAACAAGCTTCGCATTTTGATCATATTTAGAGAGAGTAAGTGTATTAATGTGTTTATAGTACAACGATGTTGATTCCCAACTTAGTCCGCCAATTAAGCCAATTACTTTCATCATGCATTCCTCCCGTAACAATTTTGAATTTATTATTTCATAATTCCGATAAGAATACAATGATTTAAATGAACTATTTATCGAAAAATAAAAATAGTAAGAAAAGTATTGAAATTATTTATTGTTAGTGCCATAATACAGATTACAAATACATACTTATCCAGAGAGGTAGAGGGAACGGCCCTATGAAGCCTCAGCAACCCCTATGTAATTACATAGGAAGGTGCTAATTCCGCAGAGGACACTATGTGTCTTTTGAAAGATAAGAGGATTCTTGTACGTGAAAGAAAATGACCTCTTATTTAAGAGGTCATTTTTTGTTGTATAGAAAGGAAGTGTCGATGCATAATTCATTTTCAAAATAAATATAGAGTATTAAAAGTTGAATAATATGAGAGGGGAATTGTAATGAACAAATTAACGACAAAGCTAGTAGTAGCTATTGGAATTGGAGCAGCCTTATACGGGGTATTAGGGCTTTGGGGATTTTCTATTGCACCGAATACATTTATTAAACCCGCACTGGCTATTTTAACAGTTTTTGGAGCGTTATTTGGCCCAGTAGCAGGACTTTTAATAGGACTCATCGGTCATACCGTTACAGATACGATCGCTGGTTGGGGTATTTGGTGGGGATGGGTTATTAGTTCAGGTGTTATTGGTTTAGCAATGGGACTCATACAAAAAAGAGTTGGTTTTAGTGTAAAACATGGAACGTATAATAACCGTGATATTTCTTATTTTGCAATTACAGGGTTAATTGGTATTGTCATTGCTATTATATTTGCCGGAGCATTCGACATTATTGTGATGGGAGAACCGTTTGACAAAATAGTTATACAAGTACTAGGCGCAACAATTGCAGACGTTATCGTATTTTTAGTTCTTGGCTTACCAATCACGATCGGCTTAGCGAAATCAAATAAGAAACATACACATTTAAAAATTGAAAAGTAGGGATGAATACATGCAACCAATTATTTCTTTTGAACAATTTACCTTTCAATATAGGCATGCTACGCAGCCTACTTTGAAAGATATTACATTTCAAATATATCCTGGGGAAAAGGTACTTATCGCTGGACGAAGTGGTTCAGGTAAGTCAACATTAGCTCATTGTATAAATGGGCTAATCCCATTTTCATACGAAGGGATAAGTACCGGTAACATTTTAATAGCTGGAAAGGATCCGAGAAAAGGTAGTGTTTTTGAACAGAGTAAACACGTAGGGACAATATTACAAGATCAAGATTCACAATTTATAGGCCTTACTGTTGAAGAGGATGTAGCATTTACATTAGAAAACGATTGTGTAAATCAAATAGAAATGAGAAAGATTGTTACGGATTCTTTAAAAAAGGTAAACCTGCAGGACTTTCATACACAAAGTCCACATGAATTATCAGGAGGTCAAAAACAGACAGTCTCTCTTGCAGGTCTGCTAACGACAAATACAGATATATTATTATTTGATGAACCGTTAGCTAATTTGGATCCTGCATGTAGTTTGAATACAATAGAACTCATTAAAAATATACATGAGAAATATAATAAAACAATTGTAATTATTGAACATCGAATAGAAGAAATTTTAAACCTTGATTTAGATAAAATTATTTTAATAGATGAGGGAGAAGTTATTGCCATTGGTTCACCAGATAGTATTTTAAATTCTAATATATTACCAAATATCGGACTAAGAGAACCTATATATATAGAGGCGCTAAAGAAATTAAATTTTGACAGTAATAATGTTAGGGTATTTCCAATTGAAAATCTTCGTAATGCAGGCGTTCATAACCTATTAAAGAATTGGATGCAGAAGCAAGTTTCATCAAAAAATAAATATATTAAAAAAACTTTATGCAAGATAGAGAATTTATCATTTACGTACAATAACAAACATACAGCCTTAGAAGATATCAACCTTTCAATAGGAGAGGGAGAAATAGTAGCGTTATTAGGTCATAATGGAGCAGGGAAATCAACATTAGCTCATACTCTTATAGGAATAAATAAAACAAAGAATGGGAGAATAACATTCGATGGAGAAAATATAAATTCTTGGTCTATTCGTAAACGCGGGGAAGTTATTTCTTACGTTATGCAAAACCCAAATCAAATGATTACACAACCCACTGTTTTAGAAGAAGTTTCATATTCATTAAAATTAAAAAAGGTTTCTAAAGATGAGATTGAAACAAGAGTCGAAAAAGCTTTAAGAATTTGTGGATTATATCCATTTCGTAACTGGCCAATTCAGGCATTAAGCTATGGACAAAAAAAGAGGCTTACTATTGCATCTGTACTTATAACAAACCCAAAACTTATTGTATTAGATGAGCCGACAGCTGGACAAGATTATTACCATTACAAACAGTTTATGTCGTTTATTAGAAAACTGGCTGAAAGGGGTATATCCTTTATTATTATCACACACGATATGAATCTTGCTTTAGAATATGCAGATCGAGCGGTAGTTCTGCATGAAGGGAAAATTATTGCGGACAATACTGTATCTGCTGTTTTAGGGGATCAAGGAACGTTACAAAGAGCTAATCTACGGGAGAGTTCCTTAATAAAACTAGCTAAATTAAGCGGAATTCCGACTCCAGAAACATTTGTGAAACTTTATATTGAGGATACTAGGAGGGAGGAATATGCATAATACGTATTTTTATCGTATGGATGGTGCAATTAAATTATCTTTATTTATATTTTGTATGACACTTACTTTTTTATTTTTTGATTTTCGTATATTGCTAATTTTATTTATTGTTGGATGTATCGGCCTCTTAATTGCAAAAATTCAATTGCGTAAAATTATAGTTATTTTCAGCGTTATATTTACATTTAGTTTATTAAATTCTGTTATGATTCTTTTCATTACGCCTACCCATGGATCGGAATTAACGGGATCGTATACCTCTTTTTTTTATATAGGTTATGCAACAATTACATATGAAACTTTATTTTATGCAGCTACACTTTCATTGAAATATTTTACGTTATTACCATTTACACTTCTTTTTATTTATACAACTCATCCAAGTGAATTTGTGAGTAGCTTAAATAAATTTGCTGTTCCTTATAAAATTACATATGCAATAAATATTGCACTGCGTTATATACCAAGCATTCAATCTGAATATATAATCATTAGACACGCACAGGAAGCAAGAGGCGTACCTTTTGAAAAAGGAGAAGCGAGCTTGTGGATTCGTATGAAAAACCGTGTTTTAATTTTTTGGCCACTTATTATTCATTCATTAGAAAGGATTGATACTGTTTCAAATGCAATGGATTTAAGAGGTTTTGGAAAAAAAGATAAACGAACGTGGTACTATGCAAAGGACGCAAAAAAGGAGGATTACATCACACTTTTTGTTGGTATTATCATTTTGGTTATTGCAGTTTACTTAAAGCTGAATGTATTCCAAAGTTTCTGGTACCCATTTTAAAGCACTCTCTATAGAGTGCTTTTACTAATTTTTATGGAGACATGCTCAAAAAAAGGAGATACACATACTGTATAATACGAACCAGTTAAAATGATCATCTACCTATTAGTTTTCAAACCAAAAGGAGGAGAAAATATGAGTTTCGGTGGTTCTTGTGGTTTTGGTGGAGGTTTCGCTTTATTAGTTGTGTTATTTATTTTATTAATTATTGTTGGATGTAGCTGTTGGAGCTAAGGGTACTAATTTCTAATTAGTCTCTTCTAAATGTAAACTAAAAAAACATAGTAGATACTTTTTGTATCGAAATAAATGAAAAAGGAGCTTAATAGCTCCTTTTTCATTTATTATACGAAATCTCCTCATTATTGCATTTAGGTAATGTGATAGTTAAGGTAGTTCCTTTATTTATAACACTTTGGATTTTCAATGTGCCTCGCATCGTTTCGATAATTTTTACAGCAACCATTGTTCCTAAACCAGTACCTTTTGTTTTTGTACTAAAATATGGTTCACCAAATCGATTAATTTGCTCTTGCGACATTCCAATTCCACTATCTTGAATCCGTATTATGACCTTATTATTACTAACAGTTGCAGAAATAATTAGATTACCGCCACTTGGCATTGCTTCTATACTATTTTTTATTAAATTTAAAAAACATTGATGGAAGTGCTGTGTATTACCAATAATTATTCCCTCAGAGAACTCTTGTGTAATATTAATATTATTCATATTACATAAAGGCAATATCATTTTTATAACTCGATGTAACTCGTGCTCCACTGAAATACGATCTAGTTTTTCTGAAGCCGGTTTGGCAAAAGTTAAGTAATCATCAATAATTGCCTGTGCACGATTTAATTCTTCAAGTATATGTTCAATATATTCATCTCTGGATTGTTGAGGTATATTGGGTGTTTTTAAAAGTTGAGTAAATCCTTTTACAACCGTCAAGGGGTTTCGTACTTCATGTGAAATACTTGCAGCGAGTTGACTTACAATCTCCATTTTTTCAACTTTTATTAATTTTGATCGCATGCATATTGCATCCTTTAAAACTTCATTAAAATAGACCATAAATAATATTAAAAAAGTTGGTAATAGAATGAAATAAATAATGTACAAATTATTCACTTCAAAATCTGATAGCGTTAAAACAATTACTGTTGTAAAAACTGCAAGGAAAAAGGTTAAAAATATGGATGAAGTTACTTTCATTTTTCTATTGTATGTATTAAATTTTGATGATGCGAATGCTGTAATTATTAACATCGTTCCATACACAATGATTGTTAACAAGCTAAAGCCATAAAACATAAAACGTGTTATTAATAAAATCATGAGTAATGCAATACCGACAGGAAATCCACCATAAAGTGTACCAATTAAAAAGGGGATTTGTCTTAAATCGTGAATACAATTTTCATCCATATAGATGGGGTATCGCATACATAAAATTAGTGGGATGCTCGTACAAAGAATGATAAGCAGTTTCTTATATTTCTTCCTAAAGTATCCACTATCATAAATAAAATAAAAAACAAATATACTACTTAAAATATATAGAAGATTATTTAAAACATTTTGATTAATGTAAACAAAGTTCATAATACATGCCCCGTTATCCTGAATTTCAATCCCATAAGTATTATACATTATAAAAATACAAGTTTTATATACAAATTTTATAATGTATATAGTTTTTATAGATTTTCAGCGTTATAGACTTTTAACCATACATTATTAAACTCTTCCATTGACGCATAGCGCTCACTACGATTTTCATTTACAGCACGGTATGCAACTTCATATAAGCCTTCACTAGCTTCCCATTTCATAAAGGAACGATCTTGCCCGCCACCTAATAGTGCGAAAGCCATAGCCCCCATATTAAATACATTAGTTTTCCCGTCTATTATAGCATTAAGTTGAAACTCTTCAGGTGACATAAAACGAGATGACCCCCACATTCGTCCCATCTTATTTACATACGGTTTGTTACTGTATAAATCAATATCACAAATTTTTGTTTCATTAGTTTTAAAGTTGTACATAATACTACCGTCATAAAAATCAATAGCTACATAGTTTTTGTGTTCAACGTAAGTATGGAAATTAAAAATAGAATTTAATGAAATTAGTCTATTTTTAACCGATAATTTTTTATATTTATAAAATGGTGAGTTAGGATCATTATATTTTGCTGGGGAAGGGAAACTCCAGTGCGAGTGAAGACATTCACCGTCAAACCAATCAAAAATTAAAACATATCCATTTTGTACAGGGTAGTGATCAATTAAACTTATAAGAGAAACGTGTTTTAATTCATTGTATATAGTAACTGAGTTTTTTAATCTTTTTATAGCTTCATTTGTAGAAGCATTATATGCGAGTGTTTGTGCCCCTGCATATTTAATAAAGTTCTTTTTCCCATTCTTTTCAACACCAAAACTTATATTACCGGAATCTTGTTGGTCAAAAACCGCAAATACTGTACCTAGTTTTGTAAGCCAATCAAAATTATGATGTTTTTTTAGTTGGAATGTTATAGTATCTAACTGAATTTTAACTGGAATATCTTTCATAATTCACCTCAAATTTAATATAATTAAGTTGTCCATTACAGTATTCGACATATTTTGTGAAATCCCTATGTTAATAAACTTAAATTTTATAAATATAATAATGTACAGTTATAAGGAGGAAAGAAAATGGATGGAAAAATCATAATTAAACCGTACCAACATTATTGGCACAAAGAGTTTTTAAATGAAAAAAATAAAATTGTACCATTACTCCATGAAGAAATTATTGCTATTGAACATATAGGAAGCACAGCCGTAGAAGGGGTAGGGGCTAAACCTCTTATTGATATGATGATCGGTGTAACAAATTTACAAATTACCGAAAATTGGAGGGAAGCCCTAGAAGGAATTGGCTATGAATATGTTCCTAAAAAAACACCTAATTGGCGTTTTTTTAGAAAAGGGAAATGGAGAGCCGGTACCCACCATTTACATGTTTATATTTATAATAGTGAAGAATGGAAGAACAACCTATTATTTCGAGACTTTCTAAAAAATCATGAGTGGGCACGTGAAGAATATAGAGTATTAAAAGAGATGCTTGCTACTACATATCCTTTTGATCGTGTTTCATATACAAATGCAAAAGCACCGTTTATTTGCAACATATTAGAATTGGCCAAAAAGGATATAAACAAAATATAAATAATTTGCAGATTCTCATTTTATTTTAATCTTTCTTTCATGTTCCTTTCTTTTTCATTTGATACACTGCTTGTCACAGAGTATTTAAAAGTAAGGGGATTAAATAACATGGAGAAAATACTTAAAAATAAATATTTCCATATGTATATTAAAATAACAGGAATCACTATCATTATTTGCAGTTTGGAATTGCTATTTATTAATGTTTTGTACGGGAACTTATTAAATGTTCAATGGTTAAATAAGAAATTAGGTTCTTTTGGTGAATATGGGGCAATTATAGCTGCATCATTATGGTTCTTACGTCAAATGTGTTTATTTTTAAAGAAGAAAAATATGCGCGGATTTAAAATGATTAAAGAGCTATATCTTTTTATAAAACAGTTTCACGTATTAATTGGATGCGCTGTAATAGCTGTTGCGACTACTCACGGTGTTTACTTTTTAATAAAAGGAAGTCGGCATATTATACTAATATACAGTGGTATATTTTCTCTTTTAACCTTAATAGCATTAGGGATTGCAGGATTTGTTTTACAGCAATCTAAGCAGAAAACAAAATTGAAGATGTATCGAAAAGTACATCAATTCATTGCGGTTATATTCGCAATAGGAATATTCATTCATTTAATCGTATAGGAGGAAGTATCGTTGCAACATATATTAATTATTGAAGATGAGGAAAGTTTAGCGGATTTTTTAGAATTGGAATTAAAGTATGAAGGATATAAAGTAGATATACAATTTGATGGACGAAAAGGATTAGACGCAGCACTTGAAAAAAATTACGATCTCATATTACTTGATTTAATGCTACCAGGACTAAATGGGTTGGAAGTATGTCATCGACTAAGAGTAAATAAAAATACACCTATTATTATGCTGACTGCTCGTGATAGTATTATGGATCGTGTTACAGGATTAGACAGTGGAGCTGATGATTATCTTCCAAAGCCATTTGCAATTGAAGAACTTTTAGCACGTATGAGAGTTATTTTTAGGCGTGAAGAAAATACAGTGCATAAGCAAACATCGTTTCTTACGTTTAAAGATTTACAGCTTCAAATTGAATCTCGAACTATAACTAAAGAAAATGAAGAAATTGAACTTACAAATAAAGAATTTGAGCTATTACTTATGTTTATGAAAAATATTAATCGAGTTCTAACCCGTGATGTTTTATTGGATCAAGTATGGGGATATGATGCAATAGTCGAGACAAATATAGTCGATGTATACGTTCGTTACTTACGTAATAAGTTACATAGTGTAGATAAGGAGGAGTATATCCAAACAGTACGCGGTGCTGGATATATAATGAAATGATAAAAAATATTATGTACCGAATTCGAAATCTACCCATAAAGTGGAAGTTAACACTTTGGTCCACTGCACTCGTATTCATTTTGTTTATTTTGTATAGCGCGTTACAATTCATTGTTATTAATAAGTGGACTATAGATTATGAACGGAAACAAATAAATAGACAAGTGACAGAAATAGCGGCATATTTCCAAGATAAAAATGATACGCTCTCAAGCAAAACATTTGAAAATAGTAAAGAATTTCTAAACAATATGATTGATAAACATCAAATGATTCGTATTATCGGAAATGATGGGAAACCCATTGTTACTGTTTCACGAGATTTTAATGAAGCTTGGATAAAACCAAAACAGGTCACACAAAATGAATCCTTAATAAAAAGACATATAGAAGATCGAATATTAGTTGAGCGCATACCAATTCAAACAAAAGAATTTACTGGAACTATTGAACTTACGAAAAACTTAGAGACATTTGATCATTTATTAAAAATCATCTTAGTGGTAATGGTCTTTGCAGGAATATGTGGATTAATATTTAGCTTTTTAGGCGGGATACTTATAACGAAAAAGCTTTTATCGAGTGTTCAAAACATAACAGAGACGATGAAACGGATTAAGAAAAACGGATTAAATGAAAGGGTTCTAGTACGAGAAAACAATGATGAACTCGCAAAACTATCGATTCTTTTTAACGAAATGATGGATGAAGTAGAAACTTCTTTCACACAGCAAAAACAATTTGTAGAAGACGCATCGCATGAATTAAGAACACCATTAACAATTATTCAAGGGCACTTATCAATGCTAAATCGATGGGGAAAAAATGATTCAGCAGTATTGGATAAATCTCTTCAATCCAGTTTAAAAGAAGTAGATCGATTAAATAAATTAGTTTCAGAACTGCTAGAGCTATCAAGGGCCGAATCAGAACAGATGCATCCTATAGCATCTGAACGAGTCCATGTTAATAGCGTATTAAAACAAGTTACACAAAACTTTGCAATACTGCAAACTGACTTTCAATTTGATATGAAATTGGATGCAGATGAAGCGTATGTTTCAATACCATCATCTTACTTAGAACAAATAATTATTATTGTAATGGATAATGCAGTGAAATATACAAAAGAAGCTAATAAGTATATTTGCATTGAATCAAGTATGCGGTCAGGAAAAATTAAAATCAGAATAATAGATCATGGGGCAGGAATACCTGAAGCAGATTTACCATTTGTTCTTAACCGTTTTTATAGAGTTGATAAAGCGAGAAGCCGAAAACAAGGTGGAAATGGGCTAGGTTTATCAATTGCAAAACGGCTTGTAGAAAAATATAACGGAACTATTCAATTAGAGAGTAAAGAAAATGAAGGAACAGTTGTTACGATTACATTTCCTTATGCTACCCATTGATAGTTGAAGGTGGAATATTCTTTTTGTAAGAGTTATTAAAAAGGAGGAATACATGTTGTATTTCCTCTTTTTTAATGTTCAGTAATCAAAATATTTTATTTCTTTCGATATTTTCGATACATTAATAATATAAAGGGGGATTATTAATGAAAGCTATTGTACATCAACATAAAAAAGGATTAGAAGGTTTAGAATATAAATTATCACCGGAAATAACTCCTAATGTGGGGAAAGTTAAAGTGAAATTAAGAGCAGCAGGTTTAAATCATCGTGATTTATTTATAATGAATAATAGAAAAGATATGGAATTACCTTTAATTTTAGGATCAGATGGTGCAGGTATTGTTACGGAATTAGGAGAAGGTGTTTCAAATATCGCACTACATACAGAGGTTATTATAAATCCTAGTATTGGATGGAATAATACTCATGAAATACCAGAGTTACCTGAAGTACTAGGTGGACCAGCTGATGGAACGTTTGCCGAATATGTTATTGTGCCGGCTGAAAATGTAGTGAAAAAGCCACCCTATCTTACGTGGGAAGAATCTGGTGTGCTATCTTTATCGGCATTAACTGCATATAGAGCGCTTTTTACAAAAGGTAGATTAAAACCTGAAGAACATGTCCTAATTCCGGGAATTGGCGGTGGTGTGGCTACTTATGCTATGTTATTTGCTAAAGCAATTGGAGCAAAGGTGAGTGTTACTTCAAGGATAGAGGGCAAAAGAAAGGCTGCTGAAAAATATGGTGCAGACTTTTCTTTTAATAGTTCTGGTAATTGGGAAGAGTGCCTATATGGAGAAAAAGTGGATTTAATTATTGATAGTATAGGTCCGGCGACTTTCTTAAAATATTTTGATGTATTAAAACCAAACGGAAGAATTGTAAATTTCGGTGCAAGTTCAGGAGATAAAATCGAATTACCGTTACGAGCATTATTTTATAATCAAATCGATATTATGGGAACATCAATGGGGAGCAGTGAAGAGTTTAATGCGATGATTCATTTTATAGAGGAACATAATATTAAACCAATTATTGATAAAGTATATCCATTAGAAGAAGCAATCCAAGCTTTAAATCGAATGCAGCAAGGAGAACAATTCGGTAATATTGCCCTTCTTATGGAATGAAAATATGATTTCGTTGACAGTATATATAAATGAACATGTTAAGTATTATATTCATGCATAGAGTGTTTACCATCCTATTTAAAATGTTTTACAACCTTTATACATACTTAGCTCTTGTAAATAGTTATACGATTGTCAAATGAATAGTAATAAAATGAGAATTTAATGAGAAAAGTTTAAGCCCATTTTCATATTGATGTTGTATACTGTGTAAATCAAGAACACTTGTATCTTTATGTAAAGTACAATGAGTAATAATAAGGAGAGAGTAATATGAATTACACAGTATTTCAATGGATTAATAACTTTGCTGGATCGTCCAAGCTATTAGATACGCTAATGATCGCTATTACAAATAGTGCTGCATATGTAGCTATTCTATTTATGCTTATCCTATGGTTCAATAATGGAAAGAAAGAGAATGCAATTAGAAAACAATATACAGTGTTATATACGACACTTTCAGTCAATATTGCATTATTAGTAAATGTTCTTATACATGCGGTATATTACCATCCGCGTCCTTTTATAACACATCATGTAAATCAATTAGTACCGCATGCAGCAGATTCATCATTTGTAAGTGATCATTCTGTACTTGTATTTTCGATTGCTTTCGTATTTATTTTAAGAGGAGAAAAACTTAAATATATCGCGTTAATATGGGCAATATTAGTCGGCGTATCACGCATGTACGTAGGCGTTCATTATCCTCTAGATATACTCGGTGCTGCGTTCTTAACATTTATTACAAGCGGTTTAGTAATGCAAAGTGCACGTATATTTGAGCCGTTAGCAAGTTTTATTTTCAAAATGTATGCACTAGTAGCAAAACGAGTTCCTTTTTTAGCGAAATATAACCATATAGCTTAACCGTAAGAACCTACAAAAGTAGGTTCTTTTTATTTGAAAATTCTTGAATTTCACTTACCGTATTTTTATTTTTAAAATATAAATTAATAAAAAACAAATAGTAACATAGCTAGTTTTCTTATAGTTATAGAGGAATTACTAAAAAAACTTCGAAAAAGATAGTATCTAATATAATAAAGAACATATTTAGTAATACATCTTTGCATTAATACATTGGAAAAGAAAGGAGATAAATATGCATAAACTTCAAACGAATAAAGGCGCGCGATATATGATGATTGCTTTTATTGTTTTGTTTCTTACTATGCTTTTACGTATATTTTATATTCAAGCAGTAGGAGTCGTGCATAATGTTAATGTAAAGGATCTTGCGAAGGAACAACAAAACAAAAATGGAGTTTTAGAGGCAAATCGCGGGACAATTTATGATCAAAACGGTAAAGTATTAGTCCAAGACTCAACGACATATCGCATCGTTGTAAACCTAAAAGGAAACGATAAATTAAAAGATAAAGAAGATACTGCACAACGTTTAGCAGATGCACTTGAAGTTGATAAAGAGGAGATCATGAAAAATTTTCACGAAGGACGTACGCAAGTTGAAATTGGTAAAATTGGACGTAATTTATCTCGAGAAGCGAAGGAAGAAATTAAGGATTTGAAAATACCAGGTGTATCTTTCACAACAGAAAAAGCCAGAGTATACCCAAATGAAGATTTCGCCTCATATATACTTGGTTTTGCAAGACCAGACGATAAAGGTAATGCGGTGGGGAAGTTTGGGCTTGAAGAAAGTTTGGATAAATATTTGCGCTCTACAAATGGTAATGTTTCATATGTAGGCTCAAGAAAAGGAATCCCACTTACAAATGATATAGGAAAAGTAGAACCTGCTAAAAATGGAAATAACGTATATCTTACGCTTGATAAACAAATTAATAGTTTTTTAGAAGACGCGATGAATAAAGCGGTGCAACACTATGATCCTTCTATGTTAGTAGGTATTATTGCGGATCCAAAAACAGGTAAGATTTTAGCAATGTCTAGTAAGCCTAGTTATAATCCTAACAAAGGAGACATTGAATATTTTTTAAACGATCCAATTGCGAATGCATTCGAACCAGGGTCTACAATGAAAGTTTTTACATTAGCTGCTGCAATTAATGAAGGTGTATATAACGGGAAAGAATATTTCCAATCAGGAAAATACGCAGTTGGTTCAGCAGAGATTAAAGATCATAATGGCGGCTATGGATGGGGCTCAATTACATTTGATGAAGGGTTTGAACGGTCATCGAATGTTGCTTTTTCTATTTTAGAAGACCAGTTACTGAAACCAAATAAATTTAAGCAATATATGAATAAATTTGGTTTCAATCAAAAAACAGGGATAGATTTACCTGGAGAAAGTAAAAATACATTATTGTTAAATACTCAAATTCAACAAGTTACTACTTCTTTCGGCCAAGGCTCAACTATAACTCCTATTCAAATAATACAAGCAGCCACAGCAATTGCAAATGACGGGAAAATGATGCAACCTTACATTGTTGATAAGGTTGTAAATCCAACAAATAAACAAGTTATTATGGAAAATCAACCTAAAGAAATAGGGAATCCGATAAAAAAAGAAGCATCAGAAAACGTTAGGGGCTTAATGGAGCGAGTAATAACTTCATCAAAAGGAACGGGAACGATGTATAAAATTGATGGTTATTCAATTGGCGGTAAAACAGGAACAGCGCAAATCCCTAATCCTGAAAATGGACGATATATGGAAGGGAAAGAAAATTATATTTTTTCTTTCTTAGGAATCGCTCCGGTTGATGATCCGCAGTTAGTCGTATATTTAGCTATTAAACAACCTAAATTAAAGGGAAATGAATATGGAGCTCAGCCTCTTGCTGAAATTTTCAAACCAGTTATGAAAAATAGTCTAGAATATTTAAAGGTAAAACCATTTACAGAAAAACAAATGGTAAATGCAACGAAGCAAGCTGAAACTAAAGTACAAAATTATGTGAACCAATCGATGGATACAGCAAAGAATATTGTAGATAAGAAGAAACTTGAGCCAGTATTATTAGGAGATGGAAAGATAATAAAACAATATCCACAGTCTGGTGAAATAATGAGTGAAGGAGATCGTATATTTTTATTAGGAAGCAACGTGAAGATGCCAAACTTAAAAGGTTGGTCAATGCGTGATGTTATGTATTTTTCCAAGCTTCTGAAATTAGATTTAAAAACAATAGGCACAGGGTATGTAACCGGGCAAAGTATTGAAAAAGGACAAGTTATACAAGAAGGAGATACTTTAAAAATAGAATTAGAGCCACCTCTAGAACCATTAGCAGAAGCAAGTGCAGATTAATATAAAATTTCGAAAGAGCCTAGAACATAATGGGCTCTTTTTAATAAAATCACAAGCAATTTCACGCACCGTATTTTTTAATAAAAAATATAAATAAAATACTTATCAAATTGGACGAAAAGCAAAAAGGGCTCAGTAATAAGTATCTGATTATTCGTTATTTACAGTTAAATTAATTTGTGATAATATGGGAAAAATAAATGCAGTGAAGAGAAGAGTAAATAAAATGAATTTTTCACAGAGAGCTCCGTTTAGCTGAAAAGGAGCAAAAATTCTTTATTGAACCAAGCCTCTGAGCAGCACACCGGAACCTTTTATGAGGGGATGGTGTGACGGGAGCTCCCGTTATAGAGATAAGGTATAAGCATGAATGTAATGCAGTACCTGATAAGGTTAATATGGCAACGTATTAATAAACTAGGGTGGCACCGCGATGATAAATCTCGTCCCTAAGACTAAAGGTCTTGGGGGTGAGATTTTTTTATTGTTTTAAAACAATTTGGAAAGCGGGGGCCTAAAGTGAAAAAATTACTTGAAGATTGGAAATATCCTTTATTACTACTGTCCGGAGTTGGTATTGCGAATTTAGGTGCATGGGTTTACTTAATAGCATTAAATATACTTGTATATAATATGGGGGGATCGGCTTTAGCGGTCGCTACTTTATATGTAATTAAGCCATTTGCGACATTATTTACAAACGCTTGGGCAGGAAGTTTGATTGATCGTTTAAATAAACGGAAGTTAATGATCCATCTTGATATATATCGCGTAATACTTATCGCTATGTTACCTTTACTTCCATCTCTTTGGAGTGTCTATCTCTTAGTATTCTTTATTAGCATGGCTAGTGCAATTTATGAGCCAACTGCTATGACATATATGACAAAACTAATTCCAATAGACAAAAGGCAACGTTTCAACTCACTACGTAGTTTAATAGGATCTGGCGCTTTTTTAATTGGCCCAGCAGTGGCGGGGATATTATTAATAACTGGTACACCAGAGTTTGCTATATATATGAATGCAATAGCATTTCTTTTATCAGGGTTAATCACATTACTTTTACCTAATCTTGATAAAAGATACGATTCTAATACATCAAGTGATAAGTTATCTCTAACTGTACTAAAAAAAGATTGGAACATAGTTTTAACTTTTAGTAGAAAGTCTTTGTATGTCGTATGTGTGTACTTATTATTTCAGGGGATGATGGTAATAGCTACCGCGAATGACTCTCTTGAACTATCATTTGCGAAAGAAGTGTTATTGTTAACAGATAGTGAGTATGGCTTTTTAGTTAGTATTGCTGGAGCGGGTTATATTTTAGGAGCCATTACAAATACAATTTTATCAAGAAAATTAGCACCTTCATTTTTAATTGGAATAGGATCATTATTCATCGCAATCGGATATTTGATTTATGCCTTTTCAAATGGGTTTTTAATAGCTGCAATTGGATTCTTTATATTATCTTTCTCTATGGCATATGCGTATACGGGGTATTACACATTTTATCAAAATAATGTTCCTGTTGATTTAATGGGACGGATTGGGAGTATATATGGACTTGTTATTGCGGTCATAACCATTTGGATTACGATTCTATTCGGAGTTGCAACTCAATTTATTTCTATACAACCTGTAGTTATTGTAGGATCATCAATCATGTTCCTTATAACTATCATATTGTGTTTGTTTACTTTATTACCATCACAGTCTAAAGTGCATTCCTCTGAGTCAATAAATTCGAAATAGTTCTCTTGGTTTTAATTTATATCTTATGGTGTTCAATAGGAGGGTTCCCCCTCCTATATATGGAAATATAAGAAGAGAGAACAAAATTGATAAACAAGGGTGATTTTTGTAATGAAAACAAAAGATCAAATAGGCAACATTGTAAAAGAAATACATCGGCATATAGATTTCTCTGGGGTAATTTTAGTGAAAGAAGAAAAAAGTTTAGTCTATGAAAAAGCGTTTGGTTACGCAAATCGAAATGAATGTATAAACAATACGCTACAAACAAGGTTCGGAATTGCCTCCGGTTGTAAAATATTCACTGCTATCGGTATCTGTCAACTTGTTGAAAGAGGTGTAATTAGTTTTCATACAAAGTTAAAAGAGTGTTTAAGTATTAAATTTCCAAACTTCAATGAAGATATTACAATACATCACCTTTTGACGCATAGTTCAGGTATTCCAGATTATTTTGATGAAAGTATTTTGGATAACTTTGAGGATCTTTGGAAAGAAACTCCTATGTATCTGTTAAAAAGTTTAAAAGACTTTTTACCATTATTTCAAAATAGAGATATGATGTTTGCACCAGGAAGTAAGTTTCACTACAACAATGCTGGGTTTATCATACTTGGATTAATTATAGAAGAACAAACAGGACTTGATTTTACGGAATATATAGAAACAAACTTATTTATTCCAAAAGGTATGAATGATTCCGGTTATTTCTCTTTAGATAGATTACCAAGACACACAGCTCTCGGATATATAAAAGATGTAAATAGCCAAAAATGGAGAACAAATGCTTACTCTATTCCGATAAAAGGTGGTTCTGATGGTGGAGCTTTTATTACTGCGCCAGACATGCTGAAGTTCTGGGAAGCGTTATTTAACTATGAAATCATAAGCCGAGAATATACACAAATACTTTTAACTCCTCACATTCAAGTAAATAATAACCAGTCTTACGGCTATGGAATATGGATTGAAACAAGAGAAAACAAGATATTCAAATATCATGTAATGGGATATGATCCAGGCGTCAGTTTTCGCTCGGCCGTATATCCAGACTTAGGCATTACATTAGTTATTCCATCAAATAAAGGGGCAGGACCTGAAAAATTAATGGTAGAAATAGAAGGGGTTTTGTAATTACATGCCTATAAAAATTAGAGCATATAAAAAAAGAAGACGAAATAAGCTGGGTACGTTGCCGTGCGTTATCTTTTTTAGATACAGCATATTATGACAATGTACTTAGAGAGAAAGAAAAATATGAAAATCCCGCTATTGAACTAGTAGCTATATATGAAGACCAAGTAGTAGGTTTGATAAATATTGAATATGAAATAAAAATTTAAAACAGTTTAGGAATGTACTAATAAAGCTACTAAAGACGTATGAGTAAAAAGTACGTCTTTTTACTTTTATAAATTATACTTAAGGCTGATGGGAAATCACATTCCATATTTTACGAATTAAAGTAACTATCGTATTTCAAGTATGGTATGAACAGCGACGAATATAATTTTCAAAGATAAAAAAGTATATAGGAGGACTCTAAATGGATATTCTATTTGTTATTCTACTTGTTATTCTTATAATTATATTAATGCAAGGTAAGGAATACAAAGTGAATATTAATCGTATTTGGCTCATTCCGGCTTTACTGTGCTTTGTAACAATCCAGTCCATTATTCATATGGGACAATTAAATATATTGCACGTACTACTATTCGTTGCAATGCTCGGAATTGGGTTGGGTCTTGGAGTTATTAGGGGAAAATCTTTAACATTTCGATTAGATAGTGAAACAGGTCATGTATTACGAAAAGGAAATTGGTTAAGTACAATTATTCTTCTTGTTATTTTAGGTGCGAAAATTGTAATTAAGCAAAGTATGTTTTCTGGCAGTACTCACTACACATTAATGGTTGTAACGAATGCCTTTTTATGCATCACATTAGGTACAGTCATTAGTAGACGATATTATATTTGGAAAAAATATAATGAGCTAATACAAAAAGTGTAAATACATTTATCCCTTGTTTAACAATGCTGTGAACGGTAATACTAAATAACATTGAATTTTTACAACAAGGGATGATAATATGATATTCATTTACACAGATTTCGGCGGAACACATTCAACTGCACTCGCTGCAGCTTATCATTTAAATAAATTACCAACCGATCGGAAGTTAACGAAAGAAGAAATTTTAAATGTGGAGTACTTTAATAAATTGAAAACAGAAGATATGGGGAAAATTATTTTTCATGGACAAGATGAATATGGGAATCCCGTATATACAATTGGGTGCGGGGCATCCAAAGTCGTTGTACCTGCGATGAAGCATTTAGGAGAGATTTTGCAAAAACATTATCAAAGTCATGAAAAGATTATTTTTTCTAATACATCACCAACAGTTCCTTTACCCATGACTTTTGGTGGCCTGTTTTCTAGAAGGTTCCACATCGACTTTATCGGTGTACCCTTACTCGTATGGGGAGCAAAACTTAGCTGTGATAACATACAAAGACTTGTTAGTTATACGAAAGAAGCTGGCCGATTGACGAATGATTACGTTGTAATTTTAGATAACGAAACATTTAAGTAATGTTAAAAAAGACCGCAAAATTTCGCGGTCTTCTTTTTTTGACAAATAGACAAAAAATATTCACATTTATTATACATCTTCTATAGCCAAAATATTAAAGTCCTGTTACTATTACAGGGGATATTCTCTTTTCATAAGGTAAATATATAGAAAAGTCAGAAAAGAGGAATTGAATAAGGGAGGAACAACATGAAGCGTGTTGCTTGGATTACTGATAGTACAACTGCGAGTTTTACAACAGAAGGAGATAATTTTGTTATCCCAATTGAAGTTATTATTGATGGAGTGTCGTATAAAGATTGCGAAGAGGGAGTTCATGAACGTCTTTATGAAGCGTTAAATGACGGACGAACGGTTACTACTTCACAACCTAACATAGGAGAAATGGTAGAGTTATTTACGAAATGTAAAGAAGAATATGAAGAAGGCTTTGCAATTGCTATTAGCGGAAAAGTAAGTGGGACATATCAAAATATGAAGCTAGCTGCTGATATGGCAGGTTTCCCTTTAACTGTATTAGATAGTGAAACGACAAGTTATCCAATGGATGAACTTATGAGAAAAGCTAAGACGTTATACAATGATGGTATGACTTTACAAGATATACACAAAACATTAGTAGATGAAAAAAGAAGACCTTATTATGTATTTCCAAAGAGCTTAAAAGGTTTATATGCAAGTGGTCGTGTAAAGGGAGTTCAATTTTTACTTGGAAGTTTATTAAGTGTCAACTTAATCTTAGAAGTAAAAGGCGGAGAACTTTTACTTGAAAAGAAAGTGCGTAAAATACAAAAATGTAGAGAATATATTAAAAATGAGCTTGAAAAAGAATTACCAAAAGTACTTCATATGTTCTATGCTAACGATAAAGATGGAGCTGAAGAATGGATTTCAGATATTAAACAATCATTTCCTGAAATGGATTTCAAACTGTATCCATTACCGATTTCATTTGCTGTTCATGCAGGTGAAGGTACAATAGCAATTAGTTATTAAAAGGAAAAACCCGTGAATGATTCACGGGTTTTTTTATTTGAAAATGGGGCACACCACGTCGCCATCAAGTTGAAATTAAAAATATAAACCTTTACCTACTGGCTGAACCGTTTCTAGCACAGTATCAACCATTTCTTCATTAATTAGAGTTCTTATGATCCAAGCTGAGAGATCTTGAGCAGCAAAACAACCCGCAGCAGTCGAGATATTTCCTTCGTTTACGAAACTTTGTTCAATAACGTCTACATCAAATTCTTTAAGCTGTTCTACTGCGGATGGATATGTAGTTGCTTTTTTGCCAGTTAGCAATTTTTTAGCTCCTAGTAGTAGTGAACCAGAACACATAGCTCCTATTAATTGTCTTTGAGGATCTACATGAATACTAGTAATATATTCTTGGTTTTTATATAAATCTTGTACCCCTTTGCCACTTGCAAATATTACAGCGTCAGCAGAAGGAATATCGGATATGCTTCCTGTCATGGGAATACGTAAGCCAGACATGGATATATGAGTTTTTTCCGTTCCTAATAGTTGGACATTCCAATCAGAAATACCGCCAACTAAACGTACACGATTTAATAAATCCCATGGTAGAAAAACATCTATATCAGTAAAGTTATCGAAACAAACTAGTGCAATTTTCATTTTCTAATCCTCCATTACTTTTGTTAACAGTACCAATTAACTTTTCTAATACTTGAGCTACAACATTTTTATCATTAGTACCGGCAATTTCAAACCTGTTAATTAAAGAAGGAGGGAACTACCTCCACCATTCTTTAACAGTAATTTTATGTAATTTTTCATTTTTATCTATAATCTCTACAAAACAATCATATGTTTCTAGTTTAGCACCGGAAACACCAATGTATGGATCTTCAATATTGAAAATTATGCTTGCTGTTGCGGAAAAAACATTATCTAAGGGAATATTTCCACTTTTTAAAAGACGTTCGAAGTCTTTCAATAAATCATCTAAAGACTCCTTTATTATTGGAATTTCAAAAACTTTGGGTGTAATACTTTTTTCTAAAATATTTATGACAATGTTATCTATATTTTTCTCTTTAGCAATATTATATAAATATTCAATAACATATCCGTTTTCTCTATAATTCATTAAGCTTAAATAACTGTGAACAGTATTATGTCCTATCCCTTTTAATAATTTTAACCTTGCCATTTTAGCACCTCGTGTACATTTTATTTAAGATATATTATAAGTAACCTTCTACAGTAATCCTGCTCAAATGGTTCAATAAAAGTAATGCTATGCCGTTTACATGTATATTTCATTAAGTAGAAGGTTATAAATCTATTTAGGTTTAATAATTTTAATACTGATAATTTCCCATACATAAAACCAAAAGTTGCATGTTATATTTTGGGGCCCACCAATATAAATAATACCATTTTTTCATACCGTGAATAATGTTTTATAGAGAGATGAAAGGGTTTTTAAAGATAAAAATAGAAATCTATATAAAAAAATATTTAAATGGTAGTGATATTATGAAAATCGGAAAGTTTGGAGAAAAAAATAATATAAGTATAGATACGATTAGACATTATATGGATCTCGGACTAATTATTCCTGAAAAGAAGGGTGGCCATTATTTTTTTGATGAGTATTGTCAAAAAGATATAGAGCTTATATTAGAGTACAAATGTCTAGGTTTTAGTTTGAATGAAATTAAAGAACTTTTTCTTTATCAAAATTTAGCGAAATCTATGAATTACGAAAAAGATACTCTTTACCAATCTTTATTTAAATCGAAATACGAAATGTTTGAACAAGAAATCCAAATTTTAGAGGAGAGAAGGGATAAATTAAAAGAAGTGTTAAATGATTTATCGCTAACAAATGAAACTCCGAATTCTATTATTGGGATAGATTTAAGCGTACTTCATTTACTTATATGTTCTAAGTGTAGCAAAAACCTAATTCTTCAAAATGGAATTATTAATAGCAATCAAATTACAGAGGGAAAGTTAATTTGTAACTGTGGGGAAGAATACATTATTACTTCAGGTATTTTAACAACTGGCAATTTATTTAAAGCATATGAGCGATCTTCACTTGAAAGTTCTATTTCAGATTATATTCATGAAACTGATACTGCATATTTGGAAAATATGCATAGAGAAGGAGAATGGGCGAAAAAGAAACTAATGCAATTAGATTTAAATAACAAAATTCTACTTGATATAGGATCGGGTCTTGGGTTCTTTTTGCGAAATATTTATGAAGAACTACCCGAAGATTGCTTATTTATTGCAGTTGATCGAGATTTTAATAAACTACTATTTTTAAAAGATATATTAGAAAGAAGAAATCCGAAAAGAAACATTCTCTTTATCTGTGCTGATTTTTTAAGTATACCTATTCAGAATCAGTCTGTTGATATTGTAATTGATCAGTCTGGTACTAGTAATTATAGTTTTGAGCATGAGAATTTTTTACTTCACAAATTAAATTCTCTTTTAAAACCTGATTGTTATTTATTAAGTTTATTTATTCTATTTAAAAATTTTAGCATAAACAGCCAAATTGAAACTAGGTTTCGAGAAAATTTTACACTTTCAAAAGTAACGAAAGAAATCCAAAATCTACAGTTTCAATTCATTGATGAAAGAACTTCAAATTATTTGGATCGAGGCGGAAAGTACGAGGATTTCTTTGTTCAAGGAGAAGAAATTTATACATATTCATTTTTCGGAAAAAGATGGGGTTAACCCCATCTTTTTAATTTTTCTTTTAGAAGTTTTTAATAATAGCATATTGATATTGGGTTAACCCGAGAACTTACACTGTACGTAATACAAAGTTCAGCGGGAGGGAAAAGTTATGGGAAGTTTACGATTACCTTTAGAAAATAAAAAAAGTAATCAAGAACTAAGAAATATTTGTCTCTATTCAATTGCGAAAACAGTATCTATATTTGGTAGTTCTATTTATAGTTTCGCATTAGGATTATATGTTTTACAAATAACTGGGTCAGCATTTAATTTTGCGCTTACGCTCATATTAGGAACTATTCCAATGATTGTTATGAATCCATTTGCCGGTGTAGTTGCTGATAAGGTTAATAAAAAGAAACTGGTTGTTTGTATGGATTTACTAAGTGGATGCTTATTAATAACGGTGTATATATTAAGCAGCTATTATGGATTAAACTTATTCATCATTTATACTACTACCTTTCTTATGACGGTATGTACAACATTTTTTGGAATAGGATTAGAAGCCGCAAAACCAAATATCGTCTCTAAAGAGAGGCTTATGAGTATTAACTCTATAAGTAAAATTATCGATTCTGTATCTTTAATTCTCGGTCCTATGTTAGGTGGCATCGTTTTTGCAGTCTTTGATATTAGAATTTTTATAATTATAAACGGTATTTCATTTATTCTTTCGGGTATATCCATATTATTTATTCATTTTAAACTGTTCGATTTCAACATAAATGAGGAATGCTCAAAAAGGAGAATTAATTTTATTAAAGATATAAAAGAGGGGTTTTCATACTTAATTGAAAAGGAAAGCTTAAAGAATACGTTTCGAATTTTAATTTCACTTAATTTCTTCTTAGGGTTTGCTGTAACTGTTCCATTGCCATACATTATTAACACAGTTCTCAATCTTAGTTCTAAGAAATTTGGTATCATTCAAGGGACTTTTCCAGTAGGGATGATAATTGGTGCAGTTTTAGTAAAAAAGATAACTGATCGTTTTTCTTACTCTTATCTTTTGAAAAAGCTAAGTTCTATGCTGGCAATTTTTATGATTATTTCAGGAATTCCAGTTTTATTCAAAAGTTTTGAAGTAAATGATTTTGTATACGTTATTACGTATTGTGTTGTTATGTTCTTTTTAGGGTTTATTATAGCGCTGATTGATATTCCTTTAATTTATTTCATGCAAAAAGAGATTCCTGATGAATATAGGGGGAGGGTACTCAGTATTGGATTAAGTATAGGTAAAATGATGCAGCCAATAGCATTGGCATTATCAGGATTATTATTAAATTATATCCCTGCTTACACGCTTCCAATTACAGGAGGGATAGTATTTCTTATTTTGAATAAAGCTTATTCAAATAAGTTGAACTTAGAAATTCATTCAAAAGATTATAGTGTTTTGCGTAGCTAAAGTAAATTTGTTAAATAACAAAAAAATGTTTATTTTGCAATAAAGTCCTTTAAAAAATAATAATGTTGTTTAAAAATCCTTCTTTAACTAAAGTGATAGATGGTCGAAGTAAAGGCAGTAATAAAAAAGTGCCGGTCCTAATGTGGACTGACACTTTTTAAAATACAAAATTTATTATTTGATTTCGGCTGTGGAATTTGATTTATCTATTTTGTATTTACTAATAAATGTGTTAATGCTTGCTTTAATGGTGTAGCCTGACGTTCTAATAAGAAATTCAAATGGGTATGTGTCGATTCTAATCCTCCGTCACGAATCCCTTTTTGAGTCATTACTAACATTGGAAGGTAGGCTTCAGGTACTCCAGCACCTTTTAACATTTCTTCATAAGAAGAGTCATCTACTTCTAATAAAGGAATTTCTTTTCCTAATACTTCACTTAATGTATCAACAAATTGCTGTTGTTTTAAATTTTCACCAGAAAGTTCATAAATCTTATTTTTGTGACGATCAGATACCAAAACATTCGCTGCTGCTTCAGCTAAATCCGGAAGATATACCCAACCGATTTTCCCTTCTCCTGCAGAAGTCACCCAAGGGGTACCAGCCATACAGCTTTGAATTGTACCAAGTTCATTTTCTACATACCAGTTGTTACGCAGAATCACATAAGGAATACCTGATTCAATAATTGCTACTTCACGTGCTCTATGCATGCCTGCTAGGAAGAAGTCATTTCCTTCTGCTCTTGTAACACTTGGATAAATAATTTGTTTTACACCTGTTGCTTTGGCAGCTTCTACTGCATTTGTATGCTGACGTATAACTGTGTCAAAGCCACCAAATGTTGACATGATGAATAAACGATCAACATCTTTGAATGCTGAAAACAAGGTTTCTTGATTTTTAAAATCCGTTACACGTACTTCTAAGCCTTGTTCCTTATAGCTAAGTGCTTTTTCAGAGTTTTCATCACGTACACCAACAATTATTTCTTCAACTGATAGTTTGGTAAGTAAATATCCCACAATTTTAGAACCTAGATTTCCGTTTGCACCTGTTACTAAAACTTTCATACAATCTCCTCCGTTACATACAGCGTTATTTTTGATTTTTGTATACATTACATATACTATTTCTTAAGAAGGATTTATGTAAGTAGGCACAATTTAATAACATAGTCATAAAAATAGTACTTAGAGAAAAAGGAGATTTTATAATGGCACGTTTTAGTTATCAAGATGAATCGCTTTCTGAAGAAACACAGCAAGAACTTTGTCCATTAACAGTTACCCAAAATGCAATTGCAGGAAGATGGAAAATCGTGATTTTGTGGCATTTAAGCAAAAATGAAATTATTAGGTTTAATGAATTATTGAGGATATTACCTGGTATCTCAAAAGGGATCTTAACTAGACAATTAAGAGAGCTTGAAGAGGACGAGCTAGTACACAGAGAAGTTTATAAAGTCGTTCCACCAAAGGTAGAATATTCTTAAACAGAGCAGGGGAAAAAATTTATACCTATATTAGAAGCAATGCAAGTTTGGGGTAAAGATTTACTAAATAAAAAAATAGAGATGTATGAAAAGCATAAGGACTAATAAATTATTAATACCTTCCTATTACCAATAGGAAGGTATTAAGTTCAAATTAAATACTGAACAATTTATTAATATAAGTTGTACTGAAAAACTATCGTAATTCAGCTGTCTTTCTAATAACAATCTTATCAATATCATCCTCTTCATCACCAATAAATAACCCGCGCTCTTTTAAATATGTTTCGAAGTATAAATCTGCTTCTGCGCGTTCATCATATGGTTTTACAGATAAAACGAAACCTAATTTATTTTGATCCTCTAAATGAGAAGTGGAAATGTAAGCTGGTACATTATGGCGTAAAAAGAGCTCTTTAACAGGAATGATCATATCTTTCATTAATTTCGTTAACATACCCATTTCAAACTCAAAATTAAAGCGATCTATACTAGATAAATCCGCGAATACTACACCAATAAAACCTGTATTAAATACTTCTTGATATTCAATATCTTCGTCACCATAAAAATTCTTTTCGATCAAATAATTTATAAAATAAGAAACACCATCACTTTGTTCAAAAGGTTTTGTTGAAAGAACGAAGCCGATTTTCTTTTGTTTATGTAAATACACACATGACATGTATGCAGCGATATTATGTTCTTTAAATAATGCACTCGTTGCTCCAGATAGACCATCTAGTACGTGATGCACAATTTGAAGTTTTTTACGAGCGAAATAATAGGATTTCTTTTGTAACTCCAATGTATCAATAAAGACAGAGCCGATAAAGCCTGTATTTGAAATAATAGGTGTTTGCTTTTTTCTTCCTCTGCGCTTTGCTTGAGTCATTGTTAAAATCATCCCTTCATGTACAATTAAAATAAAAAGAACGTTTGTTCGTATATTTATATTTTACTATTAAAACGCTCTAAAGTAAAGGGTTTTTGATGAAAAAACAACAAAAAAGACACCTGTAAAAGGTGCCTTAAACGCAGTAGGGAAGAGGGTTCATCCCAACTATTTATATTATGATACAGAAACAATCTCTTCTGTATCTTCTACATCTAAATGACAGTCCATAGTACGAACATCTTGATCCTCATGACTTCCGAAATAAATAGTAATTTTCATATGTATCGCTCCTTTATTCTAGGAATACCTAAAATAATTACTAGTAATGTTAATATTTATTATATACCACTTTTTTCATTCCGACAACGTTATATCATTTTTAATTCTTTTAGGGCGCAAAGAGTGATTTATAGAGATATTTTTATAGAAATAGGTATATTTCTTATATGTTATATTTAATACTGAAGGATTCGAAGACGAATTTTTATGAAAGGAGCAAAATTAATGAATTATAAACAGGTACTAATAGACAATTTTACATATAAAACCTCATATATTGCGCGGCGGGTAAATGGAATGGATGTAAAAGAAGCGAAGGATTACATTACTGTCGACTGCGGATTACCTGCAGATACATTTAATATTATTACACTACTAAATAGTAATGTAACGGAAGGGATCGAGAAATTATATAAGGAGGTAGAATGCTATAATCAAAAGAAATTTCCAATGAGTGTTTGGTTTTGGGATGATATGCAAGAACAGACTATAAAAAGCGAATTAATTAAACTTGGTTTAAAAGAAGCGGAACAGAATATCGCGATGGTAGCAGACTTAAGAAAAATTCATCCAATAATAGACATTCCAGTAAGTTTTACAATAGAAAAAGCAACATCGCCAGAACAAATACAACAATTTGGCGAAACGTTAGCAGCTTTATTCGGTACATCAACAGAAGGTACTCACATACAAGCATACTATAATCAAATTTCTTCTTTAGATTTATGGAATAGTGATGACATGAAACTCTACTTAGGTCTTTATAAAGGTAATGTAGTATCTGTTGGCTCTTTAGTATGTACGAAAGATAGTGTTGGTATTTATGATATAGCCACTAAAGAAGAAATGAGAGGGCAAGGATTCGGCTCTACTATGTTTAATTTCTTGCTGCAAGAAGCAAAACAACTAAAAAATACTTATTGCGTATTACAAGCTTCACCTGATGGAATAAATATTTATAAAAAATCTGGCTTTCAAGCTTTAGGACAAATGATGGTTTTTGAAAATCGACATTTAATTGAATAATTCATCCAAATCAAATCGCTTTTAATATAGGAGTAAACATACCGTTATGAAGAAAATATCTATAATTACAATCATCTGTTTCTCTATTGTAATTAGCACTTTTGTTTTTCAGCAAGTAAATGAACAAAAATATATAAAAGCTATTAATCAATCAAATCACATAAAAAATATTGCACATAGAGGTGCTTCTGCTTATGCGCCGGAACATACATTAGAAGCGTATCAATTAGGACAGCAATTAAAAGGTGACTATATAGAAATAGATCTCCAAATGACAAAAGACGGACATTTAGTAGCTATGCACGATGAAACATTAAATCGTACAACAAACGGTGCGGGGTTAGTAAAAGAACATACATTAGAAGAAATAAAGAAACTAAATGCAGGTTCTTTTTTCAATAAAAAGTATCCAAAGTTGGCAAAGAAAGAATTTGAAGATGCTAAGGTTCCAACACTAGAAGAAATTATTGAAACGTTTGGACATAATGCTAATTATTATATCGAAACAAAATCACCAGATGAATATCCTGGAATGGAAGAAAAGTTATTAGAAATTATAAATCTCTATCAAATAAGTGATAAAGTTATTATTCAATCATTTAGTGAAGAAAGTCTACGAAAGATTCATAGTTTAAATACCAATATACCGTTAGTACAATTATTATCATATAAAAAAGCAGTTCAATTAACAGATTTAGAAATAAAAAACTATAAAACATACTGCATTGGCCTAGGCATGAACTACAAATATATTGATGCAGTCTATGTAAAAAAAATAAAGAAACATGGATTAGAAGTTCATCCATTTACAATAGATAATGAAAAAGATATGGAAAAGTTACTAAAATGGGATGTAGACGGGATGTTTACTAATTATCCGGATCGTTTGCATTCAATATCGTCTTAAAAAAATCATAAATAAAAAGAATCCAAGTATTATTGGATTCTTTTTATTTTCACTTCCTGGTTATCCTTATAAAAATAAGATGCTCCATTCTATTTTTACAAAATAAATTAGAAGGTAATTAAACTGTAATTAATTTCACCTTTGTTTTTTATACTTTCTTGATACACTAGATACAAGAGGAATGCCAATTAGGGTAGGTAAGAACCAAAACCATATTGGTGGTAGTAAATTTATAATAGGAATATACATCCCAATGTTCACTAAAAGTGCGGTCACTGCACCAATGTAGGAGCCTAGCATACCTCTAATATGATGCCCTAGCCAATTTTTCCATCTCTGTTTTCTTGCGAGATATCCGTAAATCGCAAATGAATAGGATATAATTGCTACATAAAATAAATATGCGATTTTATCCCAATTTATTATGGACAATATAATTGCAGTAATGGTTATAACAACATAGGATGCATGATATATTTCGCCCCATTCTGTATGCTTTCCTTTCTTTTTTTGAGCAATCATCGCTACGATACCAGTGATTAAGCATATTGTTCCAAATAAAATGTGTATGATCAAAATCATATTAAAAATGCTCATAAAAATTCCTCCTTTTTTATTTTTATAGTATTGCAGTATAGGAGAAAAGTTGAAAAATATTGTTAGTTCGGCTTAATATATTGAAATACAGGTACTCCTAGAACAAAATGAAATGATTAAATTTTTTCTCAAATTTAGTAAGACGAGTATTACGTTAAATGAAGGAGAGACTTCTATGTTTACATCTATTACATATTTACAATCTGGGAATGATAAGCAACAAAAAGTTTACGAAGTTATTAATAAACTAAACATAATGGAGGATTTAGCTTTATATAGCCCTGTACTTTGCGGGACAATCCCTATTAGAATTGATACCCTTCATTCTGACTTAGACATTGTAATGGAAGTACATAATTATGATTTTTTTGAACAGGAAATTAGATCATTGTATGGCTCATACGAAGGATTTGAAATGAAAAAGAAAAACATTAAAAATATCTTAACAATAAAGGTGAATTTTCAATTTGAAGGTTTTGAATTTGAATTATTTGCTCAACCGCAGCCAGTACGTAACCAAAATGCATATAAACATATGATAGTAGAGCACATGCTATTAATGCAGCACCCACACATTAGAGAAGAAGTAATTGAATTAAAAGAACAAGGCGTAAAAACAGAACCGGCTTTTGCGCAAGTATTAAAAATTGATGGTGATCCCTATAAAGAACTTATTTTATTAGGACAGGAAATGAGATTATGGTAGAAAAGGTACACAAAAAATCCTCTTTATAAAAAGAGGATTTTTTTATTATGCCATTAACTTACGAATCAAATTACTTAATATAATAATACCTTGAGTAATTTGTTCAGGGGAAGAATACCCATAAGATAAACGTATAAACTGATCTGATTCTTCCTCATAAATACGTCCTGGGTTAAAAAGAACTCCCTTTGATTGAGCCTCTGAAAATAGTTTTTTCATCGAAATGTTAGGCACCACCCGTAGCCATATAAAAAATCCACCACTAGGAATATCCCATGTAGTAATGTCAGCACAATACGTATTTAATGCTTGTATCATTATTCGTCTTCGTTCTTTTAGGTGAACCCTTACGTTCGCTACGTAATCCCCATAAAACCCTTTACTTAACCATTCTGCCGCAACTCTTTGAGATAAAGAACTTGATCCATAGTCAGTTTGCATTTTTATATCTGACAATCTCTCAATAACAGGTTCTGGTCCGATAATCCAACCAATCCTAAGCCCTGGGCTAAGTGTTTTAGATAGACTACCGATATATAATACATGTCCATGTTTATCCATCGACTTTAAAGGAAGAGGCGGTAGGGCATCAATCCATAATTCACGGTAAATATCATCTTCAATGATAGGTAATTGTTCTTTTTCGCATATTTTTAGTATTTCTTTTCGTCGATCCTTGGACATTAATACACTCGTCGGATTTTGAAAACAAGGAATCGAATATAAAATATTTTTCTTTTGACTATAATTAATTCTTCTTAACAAATCATTAGGGATTATTCCATGTTGATCCATCTGTATTCCAGAAAGGTGAATATTAGCCGATTGAAATACATGAAGAGAATATAAGTAAGAAGGTCGTTCAAGTAAAACAGTTGATTCTCTATGTAAAAGACCGATTGATATTAATTGTAACGCCTGCAATGCACCGGAGACTATTAATATAGAATTTGGAGAGGTATTTATTCCAAATGATTTTACATATTTACTTATCGCTTCACGTAAAGGGAAATATCCTTTTTGTTCCTCGTATCCGAAATAATCTAGCTCCTCACATACGTTACGCATAATGAATTGCATGGTTTCTAATGGGAAAAGATCAGGTGCAAGTTCTCCTTTACTCAGATGAATGAATTTTTTATTTGCTTCTGCTTCGTTAATTTCTCGTACCATTAATTTACTTGGTTTATGAATACCAGCTTTCACATATTCACTCCAATCAGGCGGGGGATTAATCGCTAATAATGACCATGTATTATTCATTACAATTGTTCCCGCTCCAATTTTCCCTTGAATTAAACCATCTGCCATAAGTTCTTCTAGCGCAGTTATTATAGTACTACGATTTACTTGAAATAATTTTGCTAACTGCCGCTGGCTCGGAATCTTACTACCAATTGGCCATTCTCCGTTTTCAATTTTCTCTTTCATATAGTCTATTATTTGTCGGTATTTTGGTAATTTTTTATCGGTAGACATATAAAAAAAAACTCCCTCATTCATTTTAAAAATGCAAAGTGGTTGGTTTTTTCGAGGAATAACTGGTTGAAGACATTGTATCAACTATTAAATATGATGAAAAGAAATAATTGGTAATTAGAAAATGGTTGGTCTATTGGAGAGGGAGATAAAATATGCATAATAAAAAATGGGATTTTCGTATTATATGTGCTCACGCTTTTACGATTATTATATGGGGAACTGCTTTTTCAGGGATTCGTATGGGTCTTGAAGCTTACACGCCTGAACACCTCACATTGCTACGATTATTAATCGCTTCTTTAATTCTTCTAATGTTTGCGTTTATATACAAATTACGTTTACCTGACTTAAAAGATATTCCAGTAATATTTATATTTGGTGCTCTGGGATTTACGATTTATCATATTGCACTCAACTACGGTGAACAGAGTGTAAATGCTGGACCTGCTAGTTTAATTGTTTCAGTAACACCTATATTAACGGCAATTCTTGCTTCTGTTTTTATGAATGAAAAAATGAAATTAAACGGTTGGATTGGTGGTGTAATTAGTTTAGTAGGAATTGCTTTTTTATCATTAAGTCAAGGAGATTCCATTCAATTGAATAGTGGGGTATTACTTATTTTATTAGCGGCATTTTCAGAAAGTTTATTTTTCGTTTTTCAAAAGTCTTATTTAAAAAAGTACGGTTTCTTACCATTTACAATATATACAATTTGGTCTGGTACTGTATGTATGCTTATTTTTTTACCAGGGATTTATGAAGAAATCGTAGCAGCTCCTATTGGAACTACTTTGAGTGTAATATATTTAGGTGTGTTTCCGACAGTACTGCCGTATATTGCACTAGCATATATTACATCCCATTCCGGTGCTTCTGAAGCAACAAGTTCTCTATATTTAACACCAGTTACGGCATGTTTTATCGCTTGGGTATGGTTAGGCGAGGTACCGACTTTTGTTTCGATTGTTGGAGGGATAATTACTATAGTTGGAGTTGTGATTGCTCATTTAACATTTAAAAAAGATAATTATAAGCAAATCGAGAGCGAAAAAGTATGGTAAGACACTTCTGCGAGTAGTTGTAATTTGAAAGTAACAATATTGAACTAATATGGGGTTTTTAATATAGATATAACGGAAAATATCTATATTAAAATGCACTAGTCCAGCATTTGTACGGAATTTAATTTTACTGTTAGATGATTACCAGAGTAAGAACTAGTATAATACTAGTTCTTTTTTATCGACACATTACTCACCATTAATATTTGCTTAGAATTGTATAGATTTAAATTTTTTCCACATATACATAATTATCTTACCTATGAAAGGGGTGCATTTCTTGGAGAAGGTTTTATTTTTTGGAGACCCAGGTATTGATGATTCGTTTGCAATTATGTATGGCTTACTGCATCCTGAAATTGAAATTGTTGGTATCGTAACTGGATATGGAAATGTTGAACATATACATGCCGCTCATAATGCCGCATATATTTTACAGTTAGCAAACAGACAAGATATTCCTGTAATTAGCGGTGCAACAAGTCCACTTACAAATGAAATTACAACGTATTACCCTGAAATCCATGGACCAGAAGGATTAGGGCCCATACATGTACCGGAAAGTGTGTTATCCATTCCGATATACAATTTTGGTAGTATTGCTGCGATTCTTGTAAAGTATGGAGAAGATCTAACAATTGTCGATGTAGGAAGATCTACCTCATTAGCAATTGCGTTTAATTTATGGAACGACTTGATGTTAAATGTAAAAGGAATTTATTTTATGGGTGGTGTCTTTTTAGAAGCAGGGAATGTTACTCCATTAGCAGAGGCAAACGTGTACGGAGATCCTATAGCAAGTCAAATTGTATTTCAGCAAGCGAAAAATATAACGTTATTCCCTTTAAATGTAACAAATAAAACAGTTTTAAGCCCAAATGTATTTACTTATATTTTAGCTAATACAAAAAATCCATTTAAACAGATTATGAAACCCATGTACGATTATTATTTATCAGCATACCAAAAGCTCAATCCATCTATTGAAGGGCCATTATTACATGATGTACTTGCTATAAGCGGTTTAGTGAATCCTACATTTTTAAATTATACATCCCGAAAAGTGACTGTGGATATATGTGGCGAAACGAAGGGACAAACTTTTGCTGATTTTCGCCCACACTCTAAATCTGAAGGGGTGCGTATAGCGTTACAATTAGATGAGGAAAAATTTATTCAGGATTTTATGAAAATCATGTTATAAGTTGATGTCGAAAAAGGGAATCATTTCACTCCGTTGAATATAAAAGATAAATTCTCTTTTTAAAGGAGCTTAAAATAGTGAACGTCCAATTAAAAATTGTTACGAGAGAAAATTGGGAAGATGCATTAAAGTTACAAGTTAAAGAAAATCAAATGCAATTTGTTCCGGCAGTGGCAGTATCACTTGCTAAAGTATACATAAAACCAGATGGTGAAAATGTCGAATATATTCCATTCGCTATATATGATGGTGACCTTATAGTCGGTTTTATTATGCATGCTTTTGTACGTGAGTCAACAGATATGTATTGGATTAACGGATTTATCGTTGATGAAAAAGAGCAAGGAAAAGGATATGGAAAAGCAGCATTACAGGAAATCATTAACTTAATAAAAAATAACTTTAAAGAGTGTGAGGAAATTAGATTAACTGTCCATAAAGATAATATTTCTGCAAAGAAACTATATGAATGTTATGGTTTTAAACCATTAGAAAATGTATATGACGGTGAGGAAGTATATCGCTTATTGTTGTTGAAATAAAGATGTACTGTTTTGAATAAAGTTACATCGTGTATTTATAGTGAAAAGGCGAAGAAGATCTAGAATTGAAAGATCGATTAAGAAACTGTTTAGAAACAATAAGTTGTTCCGTTAAAGGGCCATATTGTGGAGAATTGGTTGTACTAATTCATATAAATTATCGCAAATTGAATTCACGCAATTATTTAAACATTTTATTATAAAACAGTATTTATATATACTTAAACTATCATTAATAAAAACATCAATGGAGGAACTAATATGAAAGAGAGCAATAAAAAAGAGTTGTCACTAGAGCAACGTGAAGAATTACTACAAACATTGAAAGATCGTTTTGAGAATAACATGAACCGTCATAAAGAGCTAGAATGGGCTAATGTTCAATCAAATCTGGATGCTAATACTGAGAAGTTGTGGTCGCTCAATGAAATGGAACGCACTGGTGGTGAACCTGATGTTGTTGATTTTGATAAAGAAAAAGGCGAATACATTTTTTATGATTGTTCAGCAGAAAGTCCTAAAGGTCGTAGAAGTGTTTGTTATGACCTTGAAGCGCTAGAATCAAGAAAGAAACATAAACCAGAAAATAACACTATCGATATGGCAACTGCCATGGGTATTGAACTATTAACGGAAGAAGAATATCGTGCGTTGCAAAATCTTGGGAATTTCGATTTAAAGACATCGAGTTGGGTGCAAACACCTTCTGATATTAGAGAACTTGGAGGTGCCCTTTTTTGCGATTATCGCTTTGGACACGTCTTTGTGTATCACAATGGGGCAGAATCTTACTATGCCGCAAGAGGCTTTCGTGGTTCGTTAAGAGTCTAAAATTTGTACAGGCAGGTAAATTTGAAGTAGAGAATAGATTTGCTTATGGAATAGAAGTGATTGCATACTTTAGCTACGGCTTCGATTTTGAGGCCAAAAAGAATAGGGCTAATCAAACCTTATTGTAAAAGAATGAATCAACTAAAAATAGTAAGAGTATGTTTCGATGATTTATTTTCATAAACATACTCTTTTTTAGAATCGTTTATCAAGAGTATTAGTTTCAATTAAATTGTAAACGAGAACATGTAAAATGTTATCTTCCAGTTATTAATAATGTTCATCCATATGAAACAACTATGATTTATATTATCCGGCTTTTAAATGAAAATTTTTGAGCAAGTATAAAGTGAATGATTAGGAGGAATACAAAATGAATAGTAAATTCCATCATATTGTACGAGCTATCATGATAAAAGATGAAAAATTACTAGTTGCTGAATACATAGGACATCACTATTTTTTACCCGGTGGCCATGTTGAAATTGGAGAATCAGCAGAGAATGCACTAATAAGAGAGTTACGAGAAGAACTTGGCGTAACTTGCAGTATAAAACAATTTTTAGGTGTCATAGAAAATCAATGGCAAGCTAAAGAAACCCTCCACCATGAAATTAACCACATTTTTGAAATAGATTCAAATGAGTTAAAATCCGATTTCACTCCAATATCTAAAGAGTCTCATTTAGCATTTCACTGGATTGATTTTAATAAAGAAAATATAAACTCCTATACAATAATGCCAACACCTTCAGTAAAAGAATTACTAGAAAGAAAATTAAGTGATGGACTATTAACTTGCTGGATTAGTAACTTTTAACTGTCTCTATTTATATTAATTCCGTCCACTAAAAGAATAGAAAGAAAATAGGCTCATAAACAAGGTACATCACCTAGTGTAAAGTCATATTTTGTTGATGTACGCATTTAGTCTATAGCCTTATTTCTACTTTATTTTTAAAAGGAAATAAACTTAAAGATATGGACGGAATTTACATTTGTAAATGGAGGGTTTCATAATGAATGAGTTTCAACAAGAACTACAAGCGTTAAACCTTAATGCTTATCAACCTGGTAATGTTGTATATTGGGATCAGCAACAAAATCAATATCCATATTATTACATCCAAGACGATGCACGTCGTTGTGGCGGATGCGGCGGACGTTGTGGCGGTTGTGGCGGTCGCTGTGGTGGTTGTGGAGGCGGACGTTGCGGCGGTTGTGTAGGTTGCGTTGGCTGTGTTGGTTGTTTCAGCTGTTCTAATTGCTGGAACTGGTGGATTATTTAAGTACAGAATAATATTTCACATGAAAGAAAAGTGTAAATACCAGTTTATGTTGTGTTAACGCTTTTCTTTCATGCTATTATTTTTTCGTTTTCATTTTAGGGGGAAATTTATTTGTACAAATATGAGAAATTAATTTCATGGGTAGAAAATATTAAAGAAACAAATCAAAGTTCTGCGGCTGCACTTTGTATTATAAAAGATAATAAAATTGTACTAGAGCACTATAGTGGACAGCATTCAAATACTCCTACTAGTAAAAAAGTAAACATATCTTCACAGTTCAATGTCGCTTCCGCAAGAAAAAGCTATTTAGGATTAATGGTAGCTTATGCAGTTTATGAGGGGAAAATAAAATCTCTTGATGACGAGGTAGTAAATTATTTTAAAAAACATGATCCTTCATTACTTGGTAAGACAACGATAAGACACTTAGTAACTCATTCGCACGGTTTAAATGAAACCGATGAGGGGACAGTTTTTCGTGAATTTGAACCGGGACAAGTTTGGGCGTACAGAGATATTAATGTAAGAATGGTGACGCAGCTTATTTATCAGCTGTATAATAAGAGTTTTCCTGAATTATTAAAGGAGCGTGTATTCCTACCTGCCAACTTCAATGAAACTGGATGGAGAATTGAGCATGATGAAAATTTAGTTAAGGTTATTGTAAATCCAAATGAAGATGCTATAGAAAGCGTCGGTGCAGTAGATGACGGATCCGAGAAAAATTTATTTGTCTCTGCGAGAGAATTTGCATACTGGGGGAACTTGCATTTAAATAACGGGTTCTTAAATGGTAAACAAATTGTGCCAAAAGAAGTTATAGAACTTGCTACGAGCTTACAAAATCCAGCGTATAAAAATAAAGAACTACCTCAAAACGGGTTGTTTTGGTTCGTTCAAAATGAACCTGCTTTACTTAGCGAACTTGGTGAGCGAGTTCCGAAAGGTTCCTATCAAATATTAGGAATTACAGGACCCACGATATTAGTCATTCCAGAATATAATGTCGTCGTTGCTAAAATGTACAATAAAAGATACAACTATGGTGGAGACAATTATTTATATTATTTACGTGAATTTAGCAATTTAGTCGCTGATACATTTAGTAGCAGTAAAAATAATACGGTTAGGGCATAACTACTCCTATAATAAAAAGGAGTGAACTATAATGAAAAATGAAGTGAATAAAAATAAAAAACAAAATATAAAGGATGTAAACACAGAACAAAATGCGATTTATAGTGATCCGAAAGATGCAGCAAATATGCAAACTGTACCGCAGCCAAAAGACTTCGAGGAAGTTGAATATTAATTTTCTCTCCGACTTATTTATGAAAGAAAAATACGTCTTAAGTCTCATCACTTTCAGCAAGTTATTTGATAACATATATACATAAGCATTTGAAAATGTCTTATCTTAACAAAGCTTTCTTTAAATACATCTGTATATAACCTACAAAGAGGCACTTCTTGATGAAGTGTCTTTTTGTGTAAACTAACTTAATTTCCATTTTCCGTACCGTATCGTGCAATTTATCATGGATATACTAATTGTGAAAATTCATGTCATGATAAAAGAAGGGGACAGTTAGTATGAAACAATCATCTATAAATCCGTTGCTAATTGTTCTAGGTACAATCATTGTTCAAATTGGCCTAGGTACAATTTACACATGGAGTTTATTTAACCAACCCCTTGTAAGTAAGTTTGGATGGAACCTCAATTCAGTCGCGATCACTTTCTCAATTACGAGTTTTTCTTTATCATTCTCAACTTTATTTGCAGGAAAGCTACAACAAAAATTCGGACTCCGTAAACTTATCGCTACTGCAGGAATTGTTTTAGGACTCGGTTTAATACTTAGTTCACAAGTTTCCTCATTACCATTACTTTATTTATTAGCTGGTGTTGTCGTTGGATATGCTGATGGAACAGCATATATTACCTCACTATCTAATTTAATTAAATGGTTTCCAAACCGTAAAGGGCTTATTTCTGGTATATCTGTTTCAGCATATGGAATGGGAAGCTTAATCTTTAGATATATAAACGGAAATCTTATCAACAGTCTTGGAGTATCACAAGCATTTTTATATTGGGGTATTATCGTCTTACTATTAGTGTTGATAGGATCATTCTTCTTACGTGAAGCAATTGTAAGTAACACTGTAACTGAAACATTACACAATGATTATACGCCGCGTGAAATGATGAAAACGAAACAAGTATATCTCTTATTTTTCATGTTATTCACATCATGTATGGGCGGACTTTATTTAATTGGTATGGTAAAAGACATCGGGGTGCAGCTCGTTGGTCTTAGTGCAGCGACTGCCGCAAATGCCGTCGCAATGATCGCAATCTTCAATACAATAGGTAGAATTATTCTTGGAACGTTATCGGATAAAATAGGTCGATTAAAAATCGTCTCTGCTACATTTATTATCATTGGATTGTCCGTCTTCACTTTAAGTTTTATTCCACTAAATTACGGGATTTATTTTGCTTGTGTAGCAAGTGTTGCCTTTTGCTTTGGTGGTAATATCACTATATTCCCAGCCATTGTCGGGGATTTCTTCGGATTAAAAAACCATAGTACAAACTACGGGATTGTTTACCAAGGTTTCGGATTTGGTGCACTTGCAGGATCATTCATTGGAGCACTACTGGGCGGATTTCAACCAACCTTCATTACAATCGGTGTTCTATGTGTAATATCTTTCGTTATCTCTATAGTAATCCGCCCTCCAAATGCAGAAAAGGAGAAGGAAATACAATCGTTAAATCGAAAAATAGCTTAATGTTAAGAAAGAGTCCTTATGCTAGGGCTCTTTTTAAAAGGTTATTTTTACATTATAAGATAATGTGTAAACAATGTACTCCACGTCAAAATAAAACCACGTAAAAAGGATATTAAAGTCTCCGCTCGAAATATCTGGATTTCACCCTTTACTTATTACGTAACCTACTATTAATAAAGACAGGATAATTTAATTATTAAATTGAATAGACTACGTAAATATAAAAAGGTGCGTGATACTGAAAATGAAAATTCAAAAACAATGGATTCAAGAAGATAGTGATTACATAAGAGAGAAAGTAATTGAATATAACCAAAAACATATTTCAAATGAAGAAAAAACACTTTCAGAAAAGGTAAGTTTTATAGTAAGGGATGAAAAAGAAGAAATAATCGGAGGGGTAACAGCGATAACATTTTGGCATCATTTGCATATTGACTTTCTGTGGGTGTCTGAAGAATATAGACAAGAAGGTTATGGCAGCAAATTAATAAAACTTATTGAAGAATTTGCAATCGAAAAAGAATGTCGGCTGATAAACTTAGACACTTTTAGTTTCCAGGCTCCAAACTTTTATAAAAAACATGGATATAAAGTGATTGGAGTCAGTAAAGATCATCCTAAAGGACATCATCACTACTATTTAGAAAAAAGGTTGTAAAAAACATATTACATTTATAGTTGCTATCGCTTAGTATCTTTTAACCGAATCAATTTTTAATATTTAGAGGGCATGTTTTGATTATTCTTTTTCAAAGCACGTTCTTTTTCTTTTTTGTGAATAAAAATAATTTAATGGTAGAATGAAATAAAGACAGAAAATTCGTATCATTAAAGGGGGTTAAACATGAAAAAGGTGAATGTTACATACGCGCTTTTATACGATGAGACTCACGAAAAGCTCTTAATGGTTAAAAACAAAGGGAAAAATGGCTCTTATTACACTTTACCAGGTGGGGCAGTAAAATTCGGAGAAACGTTAGAAGAGGCAGCAATTCGTGAAGTGAAAGAAGAAACTGGACTAGATATATATGTAAATGGAGTTTGTTCCATTAGTGAAGCGTTGTTTGAGGAAAGGGGACATCATGCAATCTTCTTTAATTTTTTAGGAGAAATAATCGGAGGAGAAATCTGTATATCACGACCAAAAGAAATTGAAGAAATTATCTGGATGGAATTACATGAAGCAGAACCTTATTTACGTATACCAGAACACTTAAAAGGCCTTTTACAAAAGAAAGAAACAATACCTTATATTTTTAATGGAACTATTATTCATCAATCTTCATAAATATATTATTATATTTAAGGCGGGGAAAAAATGGAGTTTATCGTTAATCATAAACAATTTACACAAGCTCTTTCAGAAGTAAGTAAAGCTATCTCAACAAAAAATTTAATTCCTATATTATCTGGAATAAAAATAACAGCAGATCCATCCAGAATTACTTTAATCGCAAGCAATTCGAATATTTTCATTGAAAAGTTTATACCTAGTTCAATTGAAGATGTACAAATTACAACTATTGTAAAAGGAGGAAGTATTGTTGTACCAGCGAAATATTTCATTGAAATTATTAAGAAAATGCCAAGTGATATTTTAATAAAAAGCATGAATGAGCAATTGATTACAATTCAATCAGATGAAATTACTTTACACTTAAATGGATTCTCGGCGAACGAATTTCCAAATGTACCATTTATAGACGAACATGCAGAAATACAAGTAGAAACGGAACAGTTGATTGAAGTATTCAAACAAACTGTCTTTGCAGCTGCTAAAAATGAATCTAGACCCGTTCTTACTGGCGTACATTTCGTTATTGATCATAACAAATTAATTTGTGCTGCTACTGATTCGCACAGACTGGCTTTACGTGAAATACCCATTTCTTCACATGCGAAATTAAATTGTATTGTACCAAGTTCCACTATTAGTGAACTACTAAAATTAATGAACAGTAATTCAAATTTAGTATACATATATCTTTCAGAGAGTCACATTATTTTTAAATTCGGTACGATTATATTGTATTCAAGACTTATTGAAGGGAAATATCCTAATATATCCAGCCTAATTCCAAATGAATCCCAAACGGTTATTAATATAGATAGAAAAAAGATTTTACAAGGTGTAGATCGGTCAAGTTTATTAGCAAGTGAATGGGCAAACAACAACGTAAACTTAGAAATCATCGACGAATCCACAATACAAATCTCTTCTAACGCTTCTCAGGTTGGTAAAATATCTGAGAAACAACAAATAGATACCATTCACGGTGAAAAGCAATTAAATATATCTTTTGATGGACGATATATGGTCGATACTTTAAAAGCAATAAAAGAAGATAGAGTTACTTTAAGTTTTGGTGGTTCTATGAGACCGATATTAATTGAAGCAGGTGAACGATCTGCAGCAGTATATTTAATATCACCTGTTAGAACTTATTAAGAAGAAAGGAATGAATTAAAAAATGTACAAGCATACTTTATGTTTTATAAAAAGAAATGAAGAAATACTTATGCTAAATAGAGAATATGATCCTGTAAAAGGATTATGGAACGGTGTAGGAGGGACGATAGAAAAAGGAGAAACACCGTTAGAAAATGCAATTCGTGAAATAAAAGAAGAAACAAATATAGATGTGGAACAAAATCAAATTCAATTTAAGGGCATTATTAAATGGGAGGATTCCTCATATTCTGGTGGCATATATGTTTATTTAGTAGAACTACCTTACGAATTTACATATGACACACCTAAAAAAGTTTCTGAAGGGATTTTAGATTGGAAAAACGTGTCCTGGATATTAAGTGATTTTAATTACGGCGTAGGGGAAATGATACCTAAGTTTTTATTTGAAGTACTTAATAATGAAGCTTTATTAGAACATACTTGTGTTTTATCAAACCATAAATTACTCTCATACGAGTTTAAAGCATTAAAAGAAAAAGAGTTTGTCGTTTAATATAAGAGAAACAATCTAGAAAACACAGCAATGAATTCAACATTCAAAGGAGAGATTCATTATGTGGAAAACAAATCAAATTGAAACATCACGTGGGAAGTTTGAGTATTTTCAAAAAGGAGAAGGTGCCCCTTTATGCGTTACACATATGTATAGTGAGTATAACAATAATGGAAATACTTTCGCAAATCCATTTACCAAACACTATAGCGTGTATTTAATTAATTTAAAAGGTTGCGGTAATTCAGATGCAGCAGATGACGACGAAGATTATAGTATGGCTGAATCCGTAAAAGATTTAGAAGCGATTCGAGAAACTTTACATATAAATAAGTGGGCTTTTGCAGGGCATTCTACAGGAGGCATGCTAGCTCTTGTTTATGCAACTGAAGCACAAGAAAATTTAACAAAAATTATCGCTGGTGGTGCAGCAGCAAGTAAGGAATATGCATCTCATAAAGATTGTATATACTGCAGTGAAAACAAAAATTTCAATAGAATTGTTTCAATTATGAATTCTTTAAATGACTCTAATACAGTACAAGAAGAAAGAAAAACATTAAATAGAGAATGGGCACTTATGTCTTTTTATTCTGAAGAAAAACTAGAAGAATCATTAAAACTACCGAATAGCGGGAAAGTAGTTGGAGGTCGTTTAAATTATTTTAGACAAGTTGAATATAAAGAGTACGATGTTCGTCAGAAACTTAAACATGTAGAAATACCAAGTTTTATATATTGCGGCAAGTATGATACGCAATGCCCATACATATTTTCACAAGAAATAGCAAATCTAATCCCTAACGCAACGTTAACAACATTTGAAGAAAGTAATCATAATCCATTTGTTGAGGAAATGGATAAGTTTGAGAGGTTTGTAAATGATACATTAAAGTAAATATATGTTTTAAAGCTTAATATCTTACTGTGAGGGAATATGTCAAAGAAGGAGGAGTTCATGAAAAAAGAAAAACTTTTCAAGACTCAAGTAATACAGAGGACCCTTCAGGATATTGGACAAAAGAAAAGATGAAAAATGCAATTTCATTACGTATAAGTTAAGACCATAATAAGTGAATTAATAAAAAGGCGAACTAATTCAATAGAGTTCGCCTTTTTATGATTAAACTTCTCGCCACCAAGCTGACATAGGATAATCTGTAGATTTTAAAGTAATAGATTCACCAATTTGCGGCGTTGCAATTTTAACTTCTAAACGATTTGCTTCAAGCGTAACTCGTTCGATGGGATCGCTCCATTCATGTAATGCTAACGTAAAAGCACCCCAATGAATAGGAACAAGCAATTCTCCTTTAACGTCAATATGAGCTTGTACTGTTTCTTCTGGCAACATATGAATTGCAGACCATCTCGCATCATATTGTCCACATTCCATTAAAGTAAGATCAAACGGACCGTATTTATTACCAATCTCCTTAAAGTGCGGAGCATAACCACTATCGCCACTAAAGAAAATTTTCGTTTCTTGACCAAGAATAAGCCATGAACACCATAAAGAACGATCTTTATCAGTCATACTTCGTCCGGAGAAATGCCTTGCAGGAGCGCAAACTAACTTAATATTATCAAACGTAATTTCATCCCACCAATTATGCTCGCTAATTTTATTAGGTGAAACACCCCATTTTATAAGATAACGCGCAACTCCAGTCGGAACATAAAAATGCTTTGCGCGATCTTTTAACTGCATAATACTTTTGTAATTTAAATGATCATAGTGATTATGAGAAATGATAATCGCATCAATTTCCTGAAGATCTTCACGGTCTAAAGAAAACGCACCACTATAACGTCTACTATTAAAAATCGGGAACGGGGAAGAGGCATCGCCAAACATAGGATCTAACAACAGCTTTTTACCTTCAATTTTCAAAAGAGAAGCAGAGTGGCCAAACCACGTAACACTCTCTAAAGACTCATTATCTTTATTCGATAATACAATAGGTAAATTCTTCATAGGACGCAGCTTTGTTTTTATTTTAAAGTAATCAGACATTAAACCTATAATATCTTTTGGTTTAAAACTTACATCAGTATGAATTTGATTTATATATTTCTTTTTCATTAGTTCTCCTTTTTACGTTTAACAATATACGTATGTTGTTATTGTAGCTATTTGTAGTTTAAACGAAATCTTTTTACCTTTCACCTTAAATGCAGTACTTTTCATAAATTTGTCAAATTCATTATTCCTATATATAAAATATAAACCATACAGCAGCAGATAAAACCAATATAAAGTAAATGTAAATTGTTTTATTTTAGTAAATTCCTTCTTATACGCAACAAAGAACGTACGTTTCGTTGTATGTTATTGAAGTAAATACGGCTCTAAAAAATAAAAGGAAGGAGAGTTAATAAATGCATGCAGATAGAAAAAAGAAATCAAAATGTAAACTATCAAAATCTGAAATAACTCAGCTATATACAGAAGGGACGAGCACTTCAGAAATCGCTATACTTGCTAATGTGTCTGCTAGGTATATTCGTATGGTTTTAACAGACAATAACGTTCCAAGGCGCGCTATAGGGAGTTGGAAGAGAATGTATGACATAACAGAAGATTATTTTAAAACGTGGTCAAATAACATGGCTTATATATTAGGGTTTATAGCAGCAGATGGTGTCATACAAAAAGAAAATCAATGCGTCAGTATATCACAAAAAGAAAGTTACATTTTAGAAGATATAAAAAAAGAATTAAACACCAACCAGCCACTATATCAAAATAAAAACACAGGCGTATATATGCTAAACATTAATAGCAAAACAATAAAAGATGACCTAATGAACATACACGGAATTATGCCATGTAAATCATTAAATATCAAATTTCCATTCGTGCCTGAAGAATATTTACATCATTTTGTTCGTGGATATTTTGATGGGGATGGTTACGTCAAGTATGAAACTTATACAGTAAGCTTTGTAGGAGGATCATATAATTTTATGAATTCTTTAAATCAGGTACTACAAAATCACAATTTACCAACCGATTTACTAAATCAAAATAAACATTATCGCGTCATTTTAACCGGGAGAAAATCAATACAACTATTTTCAAATTGGATTTATAAAGACAAAGATATTTATTTGCATAGAAAATATGAAGAATTTCAGAAAGAAAGTCTAAGTCTAGATCAATTAAAAGATCGAAAACTAAAAAAAACTCAAGCTGCTGTTAAGCAGAGAAAACAAAATTTCCTTAAGGAATATATGAAAAATAAATGTATCGCTAAAACTTGTTCCAATTTAAAAATAAAGGAACCAACTTTTAAAAGTTGGTTAAAAAATGATAATCAATTTAAAAAAGACTACGAAAAATGCAAGAAACCTTAGTATATCTATGCTAAGGTTTTTAATTTGAGATTCTTAGAGGATACTTATTTTCGTTTATAGAACTTAATAAATACATAGATTTTACAATGATTTTACTAGTAAGGGAGGGAATATGAAATGCTCACTAATAATAGTCCAGAGAATATATTACATACAGCTTATGAAGCAAAAATGATTTCGTCTGGAGATAATTCGCCATCTATAAAAATAAAAGGGACGAAACTTCAATATTTACTTATAATGCTTCATCTTGGTTTTGAGTCAAATGTTATAAAAACGATGCTAAGTTGGACGAATGGGGAATTTGAAGAGCACGTTAATTCATTAGAAGTAGAGGGACTGTTGAAAAAAACAGGAGGGAGGTACTATCCAACATGTATGGTTATAACAGCTTGTGAAGGAAAAAACCTTTATAATCTTTGTGAACCTCTAATTAAACCAACACTTAAGATCATTGAAAATTATTCAAGTCAAATTGAAGCTATTTCAAAAAGAATCGATACGTTTAATCATGTATCTAAAGAATCGTATAGTCTTTTACTGTATAGTGGTGTGTTATTAGATTTTGGACAAATAAATTACATTGAAGAAAACTATTTAAAAAAGAAACGACCTTTAAGAAATAAGAAACGATATTATTACGCAATTCAAGAACAAGAACTAACAGATATAGAGGCTTTCGGGATGTATGGTAATACGTATTTAGATTTAGGAGAAGTTCAAATTGGTCTTTATGGAAATTCTCGATATTCAACATTAAATTTAATAACAGCAGATAACGAAACATTTGAAGAATATTTTCAAAACACGAATACTGATATTAATTATAAGAAAAAGCAATTAGTAAAAGGTTTCGTAGAAGCAGATAGACAAAGAGATTTACATTTAAACATAGTTTACGAAAAATTAGGCTTATATCAAAATTCACAACCTGTTATCCCTGTATTTAAATCAACAGACTTATCTATACTTAACGAAATTGCAAACACAATTAGTAAAGATTTAGTCTTATTGTTTAAAGAAAACGATAAACCTTTAAAAGAATACTTTGTGAGCAGCAGATACTCAAAAGAAATAACTTATGAAGAGTTTTTTATCTGGTGGTATCACTTTTTCTATACAAAAGTAACTGAAGAATTAATAAAACAAGGTGTAATTATAACAAGCGCACAAGAAAATCAAACGTACATAATTCATTAATAACTTAAAATTAAAGTGTTAATATACTTTTACAAATGTAGCAGCTAAATGGATACATAATTATTAGTAAATAGAGGATAATCTGAAATTAAAATCTAATATAAAGAAAATGAAATATTTAAAGGGGAGAAGAGCCGTGCAAAAGAAATTCATCAATCCAGAAACGATGCCACCAACTTTTGGATACTCGCATGTAGTCGAAGTTAGTAACGCTAAACGAACAATTTACATATCTGGACAAGTAGCGATTAAAACAGATGGTCAAATAGTTGGCATTGGTGATTTAGCTACACAAACGCGACAAGTTTTCGAAAATATTAAAAGTGCATTAGAAACTTCGGAGTTGAAATTTAATGATGTAGTAAAATTAACTTTTTTCGTAACAGATATTTCTCAATGGGCCATCGTTAGAGATATTCGAGATCAATACATTGATACTAAGAATCCACCAGCAAGTTCAGCTGTAGAAGTTAGAAAGTTAATTAACGATAACTTGTTAATTGAAATCGAAGCAATTGCTGTAGCAAATTAGTTATAAAAAATTATTCGTCATCATATCAATACAATTCGTTTAAAATGAACACATTAAACGAATTGTATTTTTTATTATTTAAAATCTAATTTATATCCGAAAATATTATTATTAATAGCTAATAAAGCGAATAACTACACAACCAGTTACATATTATTAATTCGGTGGAAAAGGGGACCATAACAACCTTAACTAACGATTAATAAGTTTATTACTTTTTTACAGTTAACATAATATATATTATAGGTAGTTATAGAAACAAAGTAATCTCAGGTATCAAAAACCAAGTAAACTATACTTAATGAGACGAAACAGGGATTTTTAGTGAGATTCACACAAAATCATATCTAAATGTATTTCTACAGTTTTTACCGTTTATTTTGCTATAAATTAATCACAGCAAATCTTAATCGATTATTGTTTAAGATTTAACGAATTGAAATCATTTTTGATTGGCAAGAATTTTTTATGCGAAATATTTTTTGCTATATAAAATACAAATTAATAATTTTATTTTATGTGTTACTTTATAAATTTATTGCTATTTACACACGTTTACAACTTTACATTATTTGTTGTTATTTCTGTTATTTACGCTTGACTTTTATTGCACTTATCGTTTCAAACCCTAGTTAACATAACGTTTATTTTTTAACATAAAAAAATCTCCCTCACCTTTAGGAAGATTTTTTAGCTTGCTAGTATTTCATTTATATTTATTTAGTAACAATCCCAATTGTAAATAACATTGGAAAAATCTAGATTTAACAAATCGTCTTTCTTTATAAAGAAATTAGCAACACCCGAATCTCCCCACATAATATTTAATGAATTGTCTGTATCGATTTGCAGCAATAATATATTATGTTGCTGGTACTTTTCTTCCCATTCCCTTGGATCTGTCTGTGTGAAAAATGGATAACCACCAATTTTATGTCCTTGATCTTTACATAAATCATCATACAGTTCGCCTAATTCTGTATTGTTTTCTTCATCAACGATTTCTTCCCAATCAATGTCATCGCTTATAATCTTTTCAAATCGATAATCTCTTAATGTTACTGGTTGATAACCCACTTCAAACTTTAGTTTCGCTGCTTCAGGTATGATAAAGTCCTCTAATACTAAAGTGTTTAAATAACTAAAATCAGTAATAACCTTATTTAAATCTTCTATAATTGTAGAATGATAAATAAGTCGAAAGTCATTTTGTCTTGTTAGATGATCAAAATCTGCTCCGAAAAGCTCATCATCAGCACTTACGAAAAATTGTAACATTCCCTTTTGAGGCATATATTCAACATGCGGCATTTCTTCAAAGTTTAACTGCGCAAGTAACATCATAGGTTGTCCATTTGAGTCTTTAGGATGCTCTTGGTTTATAGGTAAATACGGATAACCACCAAATTTGCTCTCAAAAAGAGTTGTCTCTGCTTTCGTTCCAGACACTTCAATATACGGTTTCACACTTTCTTCTAAAATACTACGATACTGCTCTAGTTCTTTCGGAATTTGAAGTTGATACGTATTCTTCATCACATTTTCCTCCCTTTAAAAGTGAATTAAAAATGTCTCACTTAATTATATAGCAAGAGATAGATTTATTGAAAATCGTTAAAAATCCGTTTTCACCCTTGTTTTTTGCGCACTTGGTGGACAAATTAAATTATGTTCTGAAACCTTTTTATTAATAATTCGAATTAAATTCGCTGCTTCTGTGCTATTTGTTGTTTCTTTTAAAGTTTCTTTTAAAACATCGATTTCCTTTGAAAGTTCAATCCATTTAGGCAAAACATGATTATTTTTCAAAGTTCTATAAAGTTGTTTTTCTGGATTGTACGAAAGTTCTTTATCTAGGTTTAGAGGTTTCCCTTTACCAGGTAAATCATTAAAAACCCCTTTCTTTTCTGCTTGCTTTATGATTGAGCTAATATGGTCTTCATAAGTAAATGACCAAACCTTTTCATCTTTAACTAAAATTTCTTGTTTTTTAAGGTTTTTATCTAGTTCATCTTGATTCATAGATTCATTCCCCTTTTCATTTTTTAGCGTTGTTTTTGTATGTTTCAATGCTATCAATCCATCAAATAACTTTTCTCGCCACCAAACACCGTCATGACCGCCTTGGAACTCTTCATAAGTAATTTGGTATTCTTTTTCTTTTAAAGCTTTATACAGGCGCTTATTAGCCGTTAAAAGAGGTTTATTTTCGAGTTCTCCTGCTGCTATATAAAAATGAGGTTGCGTCGCATTTGAATCTATAGATGAAATTTGATTTTCAATCCAAGGAATTTTATTTTCATAAGCATCCTTTTTCCAATGTACGGATCCAGACATTGACAACACATTCCCGAAAATATGTGAATTTTGAAGCGCTGCATAACAAGCTGCTAGGCCACCAAGACTGAAACCGGCAATTGTTGTATGTTTCGCTTCTTGATGCACACGATACTTAGCGTGAATCCACGGAAGTAATTCCTCCGTTAAAAATAAATTCATTTTATCGTTATAAGTTAACTCTTCTAGTCGATCAACAGGATCTATTGCAACAGCAATACAAGATGGGATTTCTTTTTCGTAAATTAAATAATTGAGTGTTTTTGCAATTGAAAGGTTATTAATGAATGAATTCCCATCAAATACAATGAGAAGTTCTTGAAGATGTGAAGTGTGAGAATAATCATGAGGCGTATAAATATGAATTTTACGTGTGTTATTTAAAAGCGTACTATGAAAAGAATATGTTTCAATTTTTCCGGAGGAGTAATGGTTTGAAGGAAAACGACTGCTATACTGCACTTCCATTCCAATGTTTAACACAGACGCTTTATTGGCACCTTCTCCAAATGTATTTCCATTAAATTGGTCTAGTTCGTGCTGTTCACTACGCTTTATCCAATCATTTTCGAAAACATCATTTACTGAAAAATAGTACGTTGAAATAAAACTCTTATCCGTCCTAAACGTTTCATACCAAATATCTGTCTGTAACAATCGTTTTAATTGATTTACAGACAGATCCCAACCAGGAAAACTGCCGAATACATAAACGTTTTCAGTTTTTCGGTCCCCTAACCAAATATACGTTATAAGCTTATACTGAGTATCTACAGGACATTGTTCTATTAGTGGCGTACTATTCGATTTTATTTCATGCAAAAAAGTATAAAAAGCTTTCTCGTTTCCATTCTTTAATTGATTATTAAGCTCCTCTAACTTAGGACTAATTATTGAAGTCACCCATCTTCCTCCTTTGTATTTCTTTCTTTTCACTAGATTGCTTTTATAAAACTTAGGATTAGGATGTTATGTGTTTAGATGAGTTATTTATTAGAAAGTTTATCAATTGCCTGAATAGAAAGTTCCAACGCTTTTATCCGTCTTGTTAAAAGCGTTCTTTGCGGACTACCAGCCTTAGACTTATCATAGGCCCTCTCAATTGATGGAAGCAAACCAGCAAGGATATTACGCGCTTCTGCTAGCTCTTCTTGGCTATACTGGTGACTTTCTTGATTCCAAACGTTTTCTAGTACTGCTAACCCTATGCAAACAGCTTTAAGTCGTTTTTTCACTAATGTAGTATTTGCACCTTTTTGAGTCATCTGTAATAGTGCATTTTCAAGTTTACGAATTGTCGACTGTAAAGATTTTATTGATTCCAATTTATCTATATTTGATACGTTTTCCATGTTAATGTTGTCCCTTCTCACTTATTTTGTTTAATAAAATAAGTACTTGATTTCACTCGAAATATTTTATCATAAATAACTAACTATATTCGAGTTGGATAATGGATTAAAGGAAAACGGTATCTAAACGCCTCTCCCTCCCTTACATCATTCTATATGTACTTCTTTATTCGTATTAGAATCCCTATATAAACAAAGTATTAAAATTGTATTTTTTATGAACAAAAAAACGCACAAGAAGTATAACTTGTACGTTTTAATTTTTACTCAGTAAGATAATATAGTAATAGTTTTCGCGCTTTCTCATAATTCATGAAATCTCTATACAAAACGGGATACTTCACAATTTCTGTTTCTATAGAACGATATTGCGGAAACCATTCAAAAAACGATTTCCTTAACCACTTTATTTGTTGAAACGTAATGTTCTGCTCGTTTCCATTTAGTACAAAACTTAAAGTACCTGCTGTATGCATCCAATAATGATTAAAATCAGCGTTTATACAGTCATCATCTGTAAATTTACTTTTTAAGTCTCGTTGCAATTTTCCTGTAGCACGATACGGAAATGATCTATGCAGCGAGCTATGCATTTTCTGCAATTCATTAAAAATAACCTTTTTTCCTAATATCAACTTCTCCCCCTTTATTTCTCTATCCAACTTAATAATTTTTCATAATGATATTGAGCATCTGTATAGCCAAGGTTATATAGATTAACTAGTTTTTCTTTATTTCTTTCTATTCCGCTTATAGGAAGTTGTACGCTAGGTTGAATGACATAAAAGTGGTCTTTTTGTTCTATTTGATTCATATAAGATATCGTCTCATTATAAAAACGATAATGTTCTACTAAAGATTCTGCGATATTCGGATATTTTCTATATAACATTTTAGCCAGGCCTGAAAATTTGTTTCGCTGCTTCTCATACCCTTCTGGCTTTGTCATAATAACGACGTTCTTTTGATAACCATCAGTTTGAGCTTTTAAAACCGGTATAGGATCTATAATCCCTCCATCTAACAATTTTCGATTATCATAATCTACAGCAGGCGCTATAAATGGGACAGAGCTTGATGCACGAATGATTTTTAAAATATCATTTCCATGTTCTATTTTATTATAATAAACTGCTTTTCCTGAATCGCAATCAGTCGTTCCTATTACAAACTGTTCATTTGAGTTTAAGAAAGTTTGAAAATCAAATGGGACAATTTTATTAGGTACTTCATCAAATAGAAAATCCATTCCGAATAATTCACGTTTTCGAATCAAATTTCGATAAGATATATACCTGTGATCCGCTACTAGCTCTGTATTTACTTTTTTATTTCTTCCTTTTTGACGTGACAAATATGTTGCGCCCATACACGCTCCAGCGGATACACCGACTACATACGGAAAGAATAAGTCCCTTTCCATAAAATACTCGAGTACTCCTGCAGTATATAATCCCTTCATCCCGCCGCCTTCTAATACTAAACCGATATTCTTCATGCTTAATCCCTCTACTTCTGTTTTCTTACTTACATGTTAGCACAAGATGTTAGGATGAGGTTATATAAATTAGTTGCAATAATAACAAAAAACTATTAAAGCAATGTCATAAACTCTTAGTCATTCGCATGGTACAATATAAGAAACTCATTCCACATATTATAAAGGAGGAATTTCTTATGGGTTTATTTAGTGGTATTTTAGGAAACGCATCAAATACGAGTACAGAAAGTGTAGAACGTGATTTAGAGAAGATTATGCTAGACGATGAGAAAGTTGAGCATGCTTATAAATTAATTCGTGATTTAATCGTATTTACAAATCGCCGTCTTATTTTAGTAGATAAACAAGGGATATCAGGTAAAAAAACAGAGTATCATTCTATTCCTTATAAAAGCATTACACAATTCAGCATTGAAACAGCCGGGCATTTTGATTTAGATGCTGAGCTTAAGATTTGGGTATCTAGTTTGAGTACGCCAATTACGAAAGAATTTAAAGGTGACGATAGTGTTTTAAGCATTCAAAAAGCGTTAGTAACATATACGACAAAATAACGTGTTTTTGTATATTTATTCATTTTCAAAATTACTAACCCGAATATTCTGGAAGGATATACATTATTTTTGTATATTTAATCTAAAATAACATAAAAGGTAAAGCGTTTTTAAAATGCTTTACCTTTCTTTTTTGTAATAAATAAGTGTAGTTTTATCATTTAATTTCTTTATTACTTTTGTTCTTTTATAACCCATCTTTTCGTATAGAAACCAATTTCTCTCTTCCTCTAAAATCGTAGCAAGCTCAAAACTCCGTGCTTCTGGAAACATCTCTTCAATTAAAATAAGTACCTTCTGAGCGAGTCCTTTCCCTTGATAGTTTGGATGAATAAACATTGGACTGATCCAAAATTTATAAGGTATTTCCTTTTGGGATATACATATCGCTCCAACAAGGTTTGAATCTATTATCATCTTATAAAAGTTACTGCCGGGATTATTTATCCTTACAATAGTTTTTTCAATAGATTCATTTGCTGGATTTGTTTCATAGTCTTTATATTTATTTAATAAAGGGCTAAATGAGTCTATTTGCATTTGAAATAAAACTGCTGCATCACTTTCTGTCGCCTTCTCTAATGTAATCTCCATGTTACCAATTTAGTCGCTTTCTTAATGAAGTTATATGAGCTGTATGATGACGCCCATGCCATGCGTATAGTCCTATTGCAGCAGCGAGTTTTGTTTCACCAGTTTCCGGATGATTAAATGTCTTTTCTAAATCTTCAACTTCTAGAGAATATAAAAGGTTCACCCATCTTTTATGTAATGAATCTAACATTACTAGTGAAACATCTACTGGTAATTTAGAATCAGGTAGTTCTGCCCACTTTTCTTCTTTATATGGTTTAATAGTTGGATTCTTTTCTGTTAGTGCTAATTTAAAGCGTATGTAGCTGTTCATATGGCTATCAACAACGTGATGTACAACTTGACGAACTGTCCATCCCCCAACTCGATACGGTGTGTCTAACTGCTTCTGATCTAAATCTTTGATTGCTTTTGTTAGTTCATTAGGTAAATCTTCAATTTCTTGAATCCATGTATCAATCATTTCTTCAGTTATAGGACGTTTGTATGTAAATTGCCCAATTGGATAACGTAAATCATTCATGAATAAGTCCCCCTCATTATAAGCGCGAAGTATTTCTCCATATATAATGTACAAAATTCACATGTTCTCCATTTAATTCTACAGACTTTGTATCTGCTTCGTTTTGATAAGAAGAAAATCCGCCTTTTTCTAGTACAATTTGTGATGCGAGATTATTTGTAGTTGTTTTAGCGTGAACCTCATTAATTTCATTATTTTTCGCCACGTCTAAAACTAGTTTTACAGCTGCTGTTGCAACTCCTTTTTTAGTAAACTTTTCTCCGACTCGATAACCTAACGAACTGCTTCGAGTTTCCGTATCTATATCTACTAAATTTATTCGTCCTACAATCTCTTTTTCTTCATTACGAATTAAATAAAAATAAGAATCTCCATCCGCCTGTTCTATTAATAAATCGTCTAGTAGTTTTTGGAAATATTCAAAATCAAAATATTGTGAGCCACGATTTGGTACCATTGTTTCAAAAAAAGATTTATTCGTAAGTTCAAACGTAAATAAATCTTTAGCATCGTATTTCTTTAATTGTTCTATGTATATTTTCATCTCGCTTACTCCTTCTATATCTACTAACTGTTATATATTCTTTTTTAACCAATTATTTTCCTGCTAATTCTTTCGCTTCAGTAATACAGCAAGTAGCACTTTCGGATGAAATAGGTGAAATGGACTACGAATTAAATTCATCACTCTTACTAATCGAATATAAACGTCAGAGTCACTTGCAGATAGTTGATATATTTGTTTCGTATACCATAGCTGAAATTTTTGCTTTATCGTTAATTCTCTTTTTAGCTGAGGATGACGTGATATTTCTGTTGTAGTCATTTCCCAAGGAGTTTGTATGATATGAGCGGTCTCTTTATAAAACTGCTGTGTAAATGTTTTATCAAGCTTTTGTCTCCTTTGTAAAAGTAACTGCAATTGGTAAGCTTCCATAGCCGCAACTGAAACACCTTGACCAAAAACAGGATCGAAACGACAATGTGCATCCCCAACTACTAACAACCCTCCTGGTAAATGATTAACTAAATCAAATCGCCGACGTACTTGATAAGGAATTTTGTACGTTTTGATATCTGAAATTGCCTCAGCTTTATTTAGAAAATCTGTCACATTAGAAATTGATAGGTTTTCAGCAAAATCATAAAACTCATCATCTGTTTGCGGTGCTTTCTCATTTGCATATCCGCTGAAAGTAACAAAATAACGATGATTCTCAATCGTTTGAATAAGTACGCCATACGGATTGTCAGGGAAACTTGGAGACATTAGCATATTACAGCAGTCTAAGTTCTCATTTTCTTTAAGTTTAAACATTCTAGTTGCGTAAACTAAATCAATACGCACTTTCTCTTCTTGCACCTCAATATCGTATTCTCGTAACCACCCTATACTTTTTGAACCGAATCCACTTGCATCAACTACGATATCTGCTTGAATATCTTCTTGCGTGCCAGTCTCTAAACATTTAGCTTTTACTCCACATACTTTGTTAAGCTTTCCATCTACTAATAACCCTTCAACCAATGTACCAAACTGAGTTGTAATATTTGAAATTTGATTAATTCGTTTTTGAATACGCCATTCAAGCAAAAGCCTACTTTGTTGAATCATATGTACTTCCCCTATGAACGGTTGTTTCCATAAGCCAAATTGATGCCATTTTAAATCACGAGTAAAGTTATTTACGATACTACCCGCTTCAATTAGTTCATTAGTGATATTAGGAAACAATTCCTCAATTGCTTTTTCTCCACCTTTTAATAACACATGAGGATGATTACTTTGTGGAACTCTTTTACGAGTGTCTATTCCGTTCCATTCTTCTCCGGCCTCTAAAATGATTACTTCTTCAAAAGTAGTTGATAATGCTTTTGCTGCGAGTTTTCCTGCTATACTTCCGCCAATAACGATAGCCTTATTAAACATATTTTCCCCCTTAATGAAAAAAGACCCTGCCTTGTATGAATGAAACAGGATCTAAACTACATTGCTTCTTTATCATTATAATTAAAATACATGAGTAAATTGCAACGTTAAAATTAAAATACCTAATCCCCATACGTAATACGCGAATACTTTTAAGGAATGACGTTTTAAATATTGAATCATCCATGAAACAGCTATATAACCAAAAAACGCTGCTGATAACGTACCGACAATTAAAGGTGTATTAGAAATAGATTCTGCTTTCCCTTGATAAACATCTACAAATTGCAAAATGATAGCTCCAACAATGGCTGGAGTTGATAATAAAAAAGAAAAGTAAGCAGCCGTTTCACGGTCTAGCTTCCTCCATAATGCAGCGACGATTGTCATACCAGAGCGAGAAATTGCTGGGAAAATAGCAGCCGCTTGAAATGAACCGATGATAAATGCATCTTTATATGTAATGTCATCCATTTTTTTACGACCATTTTTTTGTTTATCGGCCATGTAGAGAAAGAAACCTGTCACTAAAAACTCCCATCCAATCGTAATACCTGTTTTTGAAATATCTTCAAAGAAGTCTTTAAATAACAATCCGATTACAACTGCGGGTATCGTTCCAACAATAAGCAATAACATTAGTTTTGAAAATGGATTTTTAATTAAGTATATAATTTCTTTTTTGTAATAAATAAACACTGCAAGCAAAGTCCCAATATGCAGCATCGTATCTAAAAACAATCCTGCTTCATCTAATTGAAACAAATGTCTTCCTAAATAAAGATGCCCTGTACTACTTATCGGTAAAAATTCTGTTAAACCTTGTATGATCCCTAATATAAAAGCTTCTAACCAATTCATGATGGTCCCCTTTCTCGTTTGCTTGTACCAATATATGAAGGTTCAATTTTCGATATGAAAAAAACTATTTTTCTCTATGAATTTACTTTTATTTAATGGATATATATGTAAAAAGGAGTGAGGAGGGTTACTATGTGGCAACATACGAAATTCGGCAATGTATTACTGTGGGCAGGACCTATCCTTGTGTTTATGGGTTTATGTATGACAAATATTATTTCAGATATTCCTTTTTTTGAAGGAAAACATAAAACGCTTGGAATTATAATTTTATTTATAGGGCTTTTCTGTTTAATTGCTGCTAATCATTTTAAAAAAGGAGAAAGAAATGAAGAATGAAACACAAAAAAACAATCCCAGTATATGTGCTAGGATTGTTTTTTGTTACTTATTTATAGAACACTTTATCAACGTTATATTTTGCTTTATATTCATTAATAATGTAAGTTTCGTAAATTTCTCTTTCTGTTGGATCCTCTACGATACATGCATCAATGCGGTATACTTCATCACGATGATTTTTGATTGGTGAAACATTGTCTTCAAAATGCTTTTTAATACGTTGTCTAATTTTACGAGCTTTACCTACGAAAAGAAGTTCGTCATTAATATTGAAAAACATAAAAATGCCGCCTTTATCTCTAGGGAACAAGTGGAAATCGATAAAACCGTTAATTGGAGTAATTAATGGCTCGTCTCCTTTAATAACTTGTTTACGTTCAGTAATTGAAACATCAGCTTCAGGAATATTAATTTTAATCAAGTTCATTCACGTCCTCTTTTATTATAAAGATAAATAATAGCATAAGTATGTAAGAAAAGCTATGTTAAGAGAGATATTTCATTTTATAATTCAAATATTATAGGTATATCATGTAAATTTTTTTTCCAAATCATATGATCGTTTGATTCGCCCCAATAATCCTTCAGCACATAACTAGGTTTTCCAAACTTTTTTGTCCATATACTTTGTGCTTTTTTGTATCCACTATCTAAACAGCATTCAGTTATTCCTCTGCTAAGTAATGTAAGATACATTGTATTTAGTAGTAAACTCCCTATACCTTTTCTTTGATACTCCGGAAGTATAAATACAGTTCCTATTTCATACAACTCCTTAAGTACACTGTCTGTACAACTATTAATCAATGTACTTGCTGGACCGATTTCAATTGTTCCAATGATTTTATCGTTACTTGTATCTATCGCTAATAAAAAGTAACGACTTTCTCCGTTACTCTCCAAATCATTTTTCAAATACTGATTTTTCGTTTTAATTTCATTTTCTATGTCATCTAATAACTGTGATAACCCTTCATTTTTAAATGTATTAGTAATAACAAGACGAAAAAACAAATGTAGTTCATCTATATCATTCGAATTCGGCCTTCTAATTTCAATGTTATACATGACTTAAATCTCCAATCTTTGAAAATATATGAGAAATTGTTAAGACCATGCTTTATATACTCTATTCAACATTATTCTACAAAGGCCTGCATAGATCCAACAATATAGAAAGCTCAGTATAAATATTAATGTAATAACTTTTATATCCATAATTGTATGAACAGTAGGACCAAGTACTGGAAAGTGGAATATATCGAGAACGATTATAATTCCTATAAGTAGACATAACGCTGAAAAGGAAACTATCCAAATCCTCCTCTTGAATTGTAAAAAGGATACTCCTAATGCTATACCTAATAATCCTGTAGTAAAGGGAAAGACAATTAGTTCACTTGGCTCAATAATGAATAATAGGAAAATAGTAAGAATATAAGAGAGTATGCCCTCACGAATAGAATAACAAATAGCAAAAAATATCGGCAGTGTCGAGAATGGACTAATAAATAGACCTATACCAGGAATTAAGTTCCCTGCAGATTGTAAGATAGCAGCAAGTGAACCGAGTAATGCTGTAATGACTAACCTACTTGCAGGAGTCATCCTTCTTTTATGAACTAAGTTCACATTATTTGATATCATCAATTGATACCAATATCTTCTAAGGCGATTCATCAAATTCCCCCTAAAGAGACCTAATCCATCACTTTCTAGTTTTATTCATATACTTAATGGTTATGTTTTACTTTCTGCTTGTTAGGAATCACTATACAATAGATATTTATCCATAGAAGGTTTTTAAGAGGCGCTAAGTCGTGCGTTTGAAAAAGTTTGAATTCTATATATTTTTAGACTAATAGTTTATACCGTATTAAGGAACAATTTCAAAAATAGTACCTTTGTTAAAGTCAGTTACTTTCATTGAACCATAAACTCCTAAATATAATCTAGTTTGATCTCCGTTTGTTCCCAAGCTCATATAATAAGCTGCTTGAGCACCAAAATCATAATTGGTTTCAATAACATGAAAATCATTACGTTTCCCGTCTAGAGTTTCTCTAGTAAAAGCTAACACTCCCTTTACTGGAGATTGAGATTCTTCTTTCTTAGCAAGATCTGTAAACACGACACTACCAGCTAAATTTTGAATTGCAGTTCCCATATATGGCTGAACTCCTGTAAGTGCAGTTCCTCCAAACTTATCCGGTCTGGAATCTTTATGAAAATAACTGATTAGAGGCTGAATACGTCTCACTGACGTTTGAATTGTTTCATTATAATAAGCCATTGTTCTCTCATCCAAAGTAGGATTCTCAGAACAGTGCCTAATAAAAGACGTAGGGAATTCTCCTTCCCATCCTCGCCAACCAAAATTAATTAATCCATATTGATTGGGAGTATCTCTCATTAAATAGATTTGAATAAGTTCGGTAACTGGTATTGGTTTATATTGAACAAAAGAAAAAATAGACTCTACTATATCCTGTCCGACATTTCCGGCATATTTGATATATTGATTATAAAATCTTTGAAATGAAATACCTGTTATATTACGAACGCCTTTTGCAATTACTGTAAGTGTTTCTTGTATAGATAAAGGAAGCTCATTAAAACGTGTAGCTACTGGAGGATTGATTAGGAATGTATCTCTATTTACATCGATTTCAATTATTTTACCCGCTATTTCTAAATCATCCTGACTTAGATTAAATGGATCATAACCCGATCCACCATCTCCATTTGCAAAAACAAGTTTTCCAGTCTCGGGTGAAAAGTTTAAACCATTAACACCGTTATGATTAAAAAATGGCCGTTTTATGTTAAGTAACGTTCTTCGTTTTTGAGATTGACCGTTTGATTGTAAAATCCATTCTTCAATTGTATCAATATGATCATATAGAGTATCTCTATTTATCCACTTTAAGTTTAAAGTTTTCGGGTCACAAGGATTCGGTTTAAATTGTTCTGCAAGTGCACCTGGTCCTTGAGTCCCAGCCATTGAATAATGAAGATAAAATAAGCCATTATGATTAAATTGCGGATGAAACGCTAGTCCTAGCAATCCACGTTCATCATAACCGCTACTAGAAACACCTTCTTCAAACGTGCCTAATTTGATAATTCGCGGACGAATATTTAAAAATGTTTTTATTACACCGTCTCCTATATAAAAAACCTCTCCTAATTGGGTTGCAATAAATAGTCTTTCAGCCGATTCACCTGGAAGTATGGCTGTTTTTATTACAGTTGGTAAATTTATGTTATGAACGATTGGCCGTAAACTAACCTTAACTTTTGTCAACTTACTTTACCCCCCTTTAATTGCGTTTTATTAAAAGAGTATGATTAGAACTGTTCGATTAGTATTCAGCATCAGCTTATGCTCTTTTTGACCCTTCTCAGGAGGGGCACCCACAATGTGTATTATTGGCACATGCTCGCTGTTGGCTCCCGCTATCGCATTGCATGCGCTGAGTTCCCCGACCCCAAATGTCGTAATAAGAGCCGATATTCCTTTGATTCTTGCATAGCCATCTGCTGCGTAGCCCGAGTTTAGTTCATTTCGTCCTTCTATAAAACGGATGCCATTATAACACTCCAATGTATCAAGAAGTGTAAAATTATAGTCCCCTGCGACACCAAAAATTTCGGTAATGCCCTCGAGTTTCAGGCAATCGAACAAATACTGGCCAACCGTTTTTTGAGTAGGTCCCCTTTGTAAACCAAAGCTGCCCGCATTTATCATGCTCCTCACTCTGTTTTGCAAATGTCTAGCTTACTTTTAAAAACTTTGTAACAGAACCTTAAAAATGATAAAAACCCACGAAGAAAATGCATTTTCTTCGTGGGTTTAGTTATTTAAATGGACTTTCCCCTAACTCAAGAAGCATTCGCGCCTTCAAACTGACTATTATAAAGCGAAGCATAGAAACCATCAGCTTTCAATAACTCTTCATGATTACCTTGTTCTACAATATCTCCGTCTTTCATGACAAGGATTAAATCTGCATCACGTATTGTTGATAATCTATGAGCGATAATGAAGCTTGTTCTACCTTCCATAAGATTTTCCATCGCTTTTTGGATCAGTACTTCTGTACGAGTGTCAATGGAGCTTGTTGCTTCATCGAGTATTAATATTTTCGGATCCGCTATAAGGGCACGTGCAATTGTTAGTAGTTGCTTTTGTCCTTGGGATACGTTGCTCGCTTCTTCGTTTAGTTCCATTTGATATTTATTTGGTAATGTTTTTACGAAGTTGTGAACGTGAGCTGCTTTCGCTGCTTCAATTACTTCTTCGTCTGTAGCATCGAGTCTACCGTAACGTATATTTTCCATAATGGAGCCGTTAAATAGCCAAGTGTCTTGAAGTACCATACCAAACATGTTGCGCAGGTCTTCTCGCGTGAAGTCTTTTATATCGTGACCGTCGATATATATCGTACCGCTGTTTATGTCATAGAAACGCATTAACAGTTTCACGATCGTTGTTTTACCTGCTCCGGTTGGTCCGACGATTGCTACCTTTTGTCCAGGTTTAATGTTAGATGAGAAATTATTGATGATGATCTTATCTGGATTGTATCCAAATTGAACATCTTGGAAGGTAACTTCTCCTTGAACTTTTTGCAGCTTCACTGGATTTTCTGCTTCTGGCACTTCCTCTTCTTCTTCTAAAAATTCGAAGACTCTTTCTGCAGCAGCTGCAGTGGATTGAAGTACGTTCGCGATTTGCGCTACTTGAGCGATGGGTTGCGTAAAGCTTCTAACATATTGCACAAATGCTAGAATATCTCCAACTGCGATGGTTCTCTTTACCGCAAGCCATCCACCTAAAATAGATACAGCGACGTAACCGATATTACCGATAAATGTCATAATCGGCATCATCATTCCAGATAAAAATTGAGATTTCCATGCGGAGTGGTAAAGGGTATCATTTACCTTTTCGAATTTTTTTACTTCTTCTTCTTCTTTGTTAAAGGCTTTTACGATATTGTGACCACTATAAATTTCTTCGACCTGACCGTTTACGTGTCCTAAATATTCTTGCTGGGATTTGAAGTATTTTTGTGATCGTTTTACGACTGCCATGATGAGAATCATCGATACTGGCAATATTAAAAGCGCCACTAATGTCATTTGCCAGCTGATTGATAACATCATGATAAGTACACCGATGATTGTAATAACGGATGTGATGATTTGCGACATACTTTGGTTTAAAGTTTGGCTCACCGTATCTACGTCATTTGTAATTCTCGATAATACTTCGCCGTGCGTTGTTTTATCAAAGTATTTCAGCGGCATACGGTTAATTTTTTCATCGATTTCTTTTCTGAAGTTATAAGATACTTTTTGAGCTACTCCAGAAATAATGTACCCCTGGATAATACCAAACACAGTGCTCAGTATATATAATCCAAGGAGTAAAACGACAATGTTTCCGATATAGATAAAGTCAATGGCAGCACCAGGTGCTCCTGATACTTTGCTTACGAGTCCTTCGAAAAGTTTTGTTGTCGCGTTTCCTAAAATTTTTGGACCAACGATTGTAAAGGCTGCACTACCGATTGCGAAAAGGATAACTATTAAGATTGATAATTTATAGGGCTTCAAGTATTGAAGGAGTTTATTCATCGTTCCTTTGAAGTTTTTTGCTTTCTCAATATTCCTCATGCCGCCGCCCATATGACCGCCACCGCCAGGACCAGAACCGCTTTGTTTTCTATTTTCTATTTTTCTATCACTCATGATGACAACTCCTCTCTTGAAAGTTGTGATAAAGCAATTTGCTTATAAACTTCACAGTTTTCCATAAGCTCTTCATGAGTACCAGTTCCAACTATTTTTCCTTCGTCAAGTACAATAATCTTATCGGCATTCATGATTGTACTGATTCTTTGGGCAATAAGTAAAATAGTACTTCCTGTAATCTCATTGTTTAAAGCTCTGCGCAATGCTGCGTCTGTCTTAAAGTCGAGAGCGGAGAAACTATCATCGAATATGAAGATTTCCGATTTTTTCGTAAGAGCACGGGCAATAGAAAGTCTTTGTTTTTGACCACCGGAAACGTTCGTACCACCTTGTGATATTACTGTACGGAAGTTTTCAGGTTTCGCGTTAATAAACTCCATAGCTTGCGCGATTTCTGCCGCTTTTTCGAGTTCTTCTTCAGTTGCTTCTTTTTTACCGTATTTTAGATTACTCTCGATTGTACCTGAGAAAAGAACTCCTTTTTGCGGTACATAACCAATTTTCTCTCTTAATTCCTTCTGCGATACTTCTCTAATATCCGTGCCATCTATTAATATTTGGCCGCTTGTGACATCGTAAAAGCGTGGAATTAAGTTGATTAATGTTGATTTACCACTACCTGTACTTCCGATGAAAGCTGTCGTTTCACCAGGTTTTGCAGTAAAGGTGATATTGGAAAGTACATCTTCTTCTGCACCTGGGTATCTAAAGCCAACATTTTTAAATTCAACATAACCTTTCTTGTCTGAAGCAAATGTTTTCGGCTCTTTTACATCACTAATGGTAATGTCAGTATCTAAAACTTCTGCGATACGTTGTGCGGAAACTGAAGCACGTGGAACCATAATAGATACCATTGAAATCATTAAGAAGGACATGATGATTTGCATTGTATATTGCATAAATGCCATCAAATCACCAACTTGCATATGTCCCATATCCACTTGATGTGATCCAACCCAAATAATAAGTACAGTAACGGCATTCATGATAAACATCATCATTGGCATCATAAATGACATTAAACGGCTTACAAATAAATTTGTTTTTGTTAAATCTTGATTTCCTTTTTCAAATTTCTTTTCTTCATGTTTTTGATTATTAAAAGCACGAATAACGAGCATACCGGTTAAAGATTCACGAGTGATTAAGTTAATTTTATCTACTAACTTTTGGATACGCTTAAACTTAGGAATCGCGATGCTAAATAAACCAATGACTAGACTTAAAATCGCAATTACCGCAACTACGATAATCCATCCCATTGAAAGGTCTGTAGTAAGTACTTTAATAATGCCGCCGATACCTAAAATTGGTGCATAGAATACAATGCGAAGCATCATAACCATAAGTGTTTGAACTTGTTGGATATCATTTGTACTTCTTGTGATTAGAGATGCAGTGGAAAACTTATCAAACTCCGCATTCGAGAAGTTTGTAACTTTCCGGAATACTTTCTTTCTAAGGTCTCTGCCGAGTCCTGCAGCTACTTTTGCAGCAAGTAAACTCACGATAACGGTAGCTGCCATACTTACTAAGGATAAAAGTAGCATTTTCCCGCCAGAAGTAAGAATAAAATTAGATTGAAGTTTATCAGTATTGATACCGATTTTCTTATACTCATTCTCAATGTATGAAACAGCTGACTGTGTTACCATGCTGCCTGGCATATTCTTAAACTTTTCATCTGCCTTTTCTTTCATTGCATTGATTTGATCTTGAGGAAGTTTCGCAATGATTGCAAAAGGATCTGTATTTGGCGGAAGTTTCGCTGGTGTGTTGTTGTCACCTGTCGCAGCAGGAGAGAAAGCAGATGAGCCACCTTTTTCAATTCCTTGTGTAATTAACATTGGTTTCCCAAAGATATCGTTAAGTTCGTTAATTATTTTTTTATCTTCTGTATGTAACTTATAAAGTGGCTCTTTATCAAGCTGCGGATAATCTTTTAAGTCATTTTTTAGTTCACTTTGAGAGAGGTCGTTCTTATCTAAAAGCACATAGTTGTCAGCAACTTTTTTCTTCTCGTTTTCATTCATAAAGAGCGTAAGTTTATCCATTTCACTTTTACGAATAACCTCAGGTACTGCATTTTCTACACCTTTTTGTTGAATCCCTACATTGACAATGTTAGACATGTAGTCTGGCAGTGATAGATCGCATACTGCCTGTACAGTTAAAAGACATACAACCGCAATGATGGAAGTAACAAATGGCTTTAAATGTTTGATGATTTTTAACATTTAATTCATCTCTCCATTTTCCTTGTCTAATTTTTTTAGTTTTCACTCCGTTTTTCGCCTTTATTCTTCGTATTCTCAGTAATTCATTCCAGCGGCTCTTTACGTATTTTCGACTACAGATTAATTTTATGACTATATAAAGATATGATGCACCGAAAATAATCAAACATATTTTATAAAAAGTGATTCTATAAAATATGTTTAAAGCCTATTTTGATAACTCTTTTTTTCAAAAACATTTTTTTATATTAGGTAAATTAGCAGTAATAGACTTACCTTTGATCAAACATGTTTATAAACCAACATAACGTACAGGAAATCGACTTTTCTCTTGTCGAAATTTACTTAGCATACAGTGGTCATATATTTTCAAGAATAACGGAAGAATATATAGAAAATGCTACATAAACGTGAAGTTTGATCAACTTAGGGGGGACAACCTTGTTCAATCACATAGTAAAAGCTGTACCCAATTTATTTACGATTGGAAATTTATTGTGCGGAGTTTTTTCAATTACCATGAATATGAGTGACTATTTGGAAGTAGCCTCCATTTTCATTTTCTTTTCAGCTGTTTTAGATCTCCTTGATGGAAGAATTGCGAGAAAATTAAAAGTGAACAGTGAGTTTGGTGTACAATTGGATTCCTTAGCTGATATTGTTAGTTTCGGAGTTGCCCCTGCACTTCTATTTCATTCGATAGCAACACCATCTATTTTAACTTCTTTGGCATTTATCCTTTTTCCAACGATGGGCGCTTTAAGATTAGCGAAATTTAGTGTAAAACCAACCATTGGATATTTTAAGGGATTACCTATTCCAGCTGCTGGATTACCATTGGCTGGTATGGGGTTGTTTTCATATAGCAATGCATGGATTACATTAATCCTTGCTCTCTTAATGGTAAGTCCAATTAGGTTTAAAAAACTTTAATTGAGATCCCATCTATCGCTTTAATTTCATTTGTGAAACGGTTCGCTAATATCCATCAAGTTGAGGTTTTTGATGTTATTCATCATTTTACGAATACAGCGATGGGACAGACTTTAAAGAGCCTACCTATTGTAATTGCTCATAATAGATTGTGAAATTGAATAGCCTCCAGTTTTTGATGTTATTGTTTATATTTCTGATATGTATTAAAAGAAAGGATATTCGCCTCTATATTGAACGAATCAATCTTTCTTCTCTAATGCCTCAAACGATAAAAATGCACTTTGTTGCTATAAGAGGTCAAAAATTTTCGTTTTGTGGATTATCTATTTTCTTAGCTTGATAGCGATGTGGTGGTACCCTTGTTTAAAAGAACTCCTACCGCCCAAATAAAATAATAAAAAGATTAGGAAATCACCCCTAATCTTTTTGTTTATTACTATTCCATTGCCCCAGCAACGTCATAATCGTTTAAATCTAATTCAATTGGTTGTCCTAATGCCAGTTTAGCAAGTTGAAATCCTAAGTATGGTCCCGCAGTTAAACCCGAAGCACCTAATCCATTTGCAACGAGAATACCTTCAAACTTAGGTAGTGGTCCAATAACAGGTAAGAACCCTGGTGTAAACGGTCTAAAGCCAACTCTTGTTTCAATCATTGTACCATCTTCTAAACCAGGCGCTACTGTTAACGCTTTATGGAATACTTCATGTAAACCACCCGCTGTTACACGGTGATCGAAACCAGTGTCATTTTCATGGGTAGCACCGATTACGACATGACCATCGTCAAACGTTAAAATATATTGATCGTTCGGCGGCATAACAACTGGCATATTTCCTGTTGCTGTATTTTCCATTTGTAAATGAACAATTTGTCCTTTTTGGAACGTAACTAAGAAATTAATTCCTAATGGGTTCAAGATTTCGTTCGCCCATGCGCCTGCAGTTACCATTACCTTTTCCGCTACAATTGTTTCGTCATTTACTTTAACTCCCGTAATATGATTCCCTTCACGGACTAATACTGCATCACCTTTTATGAAAGTTGCACCATGCTTTTTCGCAGCGCTTATTAATGCGTTGCGTAATAATCTTCCATTTACTCGTGCAGCGCCACTAATATGAACAGAACTATATTCTTCCGATAATGCTGGGAATAATTTTTTCGTTTCTTCAGCTGATAAGCGAGTGATTTCACCAATCTCTGGTGCATCTTCACGGCGTTTATACGCTCGCTCTTCCATTTGATCCAGTTTTTTCTCATCGGTATGTAAACTAATTGCGCCTACACGGTTGTAACCTGTATCCGTTTCACCGTCTTCTTCTAATTGCTGAATTAACGAAGAATAGTAACGCGCACCGCCTTTAACGATTTTATACCATGCTTTATTACGACGTTGCGACAGCCACGGACAGACAATACCTGCTGCTGCGTCAGTTGCTTGACCTAAATCTTGACGATCTACAATAGTAACCTTCGCACCAGACTTAGCAAGATGATAGGCAGTAGATGCCCCTAAAATTCCAGATCCAACTACAATATACGATTTCATTTCAAACACCTTTTCTCTTTTGCTAATTATTTAAATATAAGAACATACTTTAGTATACTGAAAGGAATCCTCTTTTCAATGTACTCTTTGCAATTAATTGTTGCATCATTGTGACGTTCCTAATTATTATTTTTTCTTCTTACGGAATAATTCAATTGTTTTATAGCCTTGTGAAAGGATTTCAATCATTTTCTCAAGACGTTTATCGCGTGTTTTTTCTTGTTTCACAGAAAATAAATTACGTGCCCAATCTTTTTGATAACCAGGAGTTAAACCTTGATAAAACTTAAGTTCAGCTGGATGATTAGCCAATAATGCTTCGACATCTTGAATACGATCTGCATAATCAGCAACACATTGACTCATAGCAGGCGTTTTCGTCGCTTTTTTCTTTTCGCGCTTTAAGCCTACAACAGTAAAGACGTCATCCATACTTACCATTCTTGCAAATTTAATATCGCTCTGTCCTACATACCCATCTTCACCAACGCTTAATGCAGGAAACATTTCATCACGGTGAATAAACGTACTGTAACGAGAATTACCTTTTTTCGGATATGCGAAGAATATATAGCCTTTTTCAATTAGTAATTCTTCATTACTAATAATAAAATTCGTTTGTTTCACCATTTCATCAAGTGTTTCTACAAAAATAAAAATAGCATCGTGATCTTTGGAAAATGCAGTTTCTTTCCCTGTAAAAATGTCATAATCACTAGGTTCATTAATTACGACCATATTTGTATACTTATTAAGTTTCAATTTATCAATAATTGACATAAAAATCTTCCTTTACATTCAAAATTCATTTTATATACTTCTTTATACTGTTCTAGTGTATTATATCTATTAAGAAAATTAAACTTGAAATCGTATCATTCTGTTTCAATAGACCATAATTTTTTACTATAAGGAGTGGTTTTATGCCGTATGTAATCCGAGATGAAGGGCTAGTTTTGCAAGGAGATAATGGAAAAGAGCCAGTTTTTCATACATATGAAGAAGCTGAGGAAACGTTGAAAACATTAACTATACCGCAGTTTCCAAAACATATTAGACGAAAACCATTTAAACCAAAAATAATAAAAATAGCCGATCCTAAATAAGAATTGGCTATTTGTTTATTCATAACTTAATAGCAAATAAAGTATATAAAAGCTCTTTATATTGATTTTCTGTAATTTCACGCTTAGTTTTTTGACCACAATTAATTTCAGTTATACTTGTAATTGTTAAAGAAATATGACCAAAATCCGTCAATTTGACTGCAATGGGTCCTTTATTGAAAATAGATTTCTCATCTTCTATCACTCTTCTTTGAACGTCGTTTACTACTATCTCATCAATAATATGTTTATAAAAAGCATGACAAACTTTCCATTCACCATCAGCATCTATTCTTTCTAGAACATAGTTTCCTTTACTCGTATCTTTTTGTCTTACTCGATACGAACCATTTTTAGAAGAAACAAGTTCGCCAGTAAACGGTACTGGCACAAGAGGTACTAATGAAGCAATACCTACATCAATTAAGTACCTTACGTTTTCGTAATTTAAAATAATTGTTATATGCCCATCTTCAAGTGCCCAAGCGTTTATATCATTTTTATATACGGTACCTAGTGCGAGTTGTACATCATAACCACTATCTTTTAAAAAATAGTAAAAAAGAGTATTTAATTCATAACAAAGTCCGCCGCGGGAACTTTTTAATATTTTTTTCTGTAAGTTCTCTTTTGAAATTTCTTTTGCATTCCCTGCTATTACATCTAAATTCTCAAACGGGATTGTGTGGGCAAATGCAAAGAGTATTGTACTTAATTCTTCAAATTTTATTTCAGTACGTTTTTCAAGGTTTAATCTTGTAAAAAGTTGATTTTGTAACTTTTTCATATTCAGTACCCCTTAATAAGTTATAAGTTAAACTAATATATGCTGATTGTAAATTTGAAGGGATATTGTAACAATGTACATTTGCAGTTACTGTACCGGTACAAAATTTAAATTTGAAAAACATATTTATATAAAAATACAAATAAGAGGCACCTTCACGGATGCCTCTTTCGAAATACATTTTATATCTTTATTTCAATGAGCTTAACTTTTCAATTGCCTGTTGCTCAGTTGCTATGAAAAAAATATCCTTACCTTTATTACATTCATAAATGAAATCTTTTAAGCTTTTACTAGCGTACACAGAAAAATCCCCGACGATAGCAATTTTCACGCTGTAATTAATAAACTTTTGAAGAATATCACCGGCAAGACGTGTTTTTAAGTCAAAGAAACTTTCACTTATTAATGATTTATTGATAACAATCCACTTCGAATCCGCTTCATATTGAACTGTTGCCATGAAATCTAATGCAGATTGAACGTCGGATATTAATACTGTATCGTTTCTGACGACCGCAATATTTATTCCGTCAATTACTACTTTCTTTATTTCCATAGTCTCACTCCTCTATAATTTATAAAGTATATATTAAACATGCTGTGTAGATCTTCATTAACACACATAAATGATTTGCCCCTGGCCCAATATCCTTTATATCCTTGTAAATAAGTATTGTTTTAAAACTTCTCATACGGTCAATGAAATTATGGGTAATCTATCTTTTTACTATTTTTGAAAATTTATCTCTCCACAATAACTTAATAAATTATCAAAAGAAGTAATCTCGGCATATGGTTTTATGTCGGTATTCTTCTTAATCATATTAGGATTGAACCATATGCCCTTTATATTTGCATTTTGACAACCAGCAATATCCTTTTCTAAGTCATCTCCAACAAATAGTACATCTTCTGATTGCACATTTAGCTTATTTAATGCTAATTCAAATATGCGTTTGTCAGGTTTATTAAATCCCGCTTCTTCAGAAATAATGATTGTATCAAAATAACGATTTAAATTCGTGTTAATTATTTTTGCTTTTTGCCTCTGAGTTGAGCCATTTGTTATAATTCCAACTTTAATATGTGACTTTATAGTACTTATGATATTAATAGTTTTTTGGTTTATAGAAAAACATTTTGGGAAATTATTATTCCAAAAGTCTTGAATGTAATTGCGTGATAATCTATATTTCGGTGGGAATTCATCAAATAATGATTCCAAAACCTTTACTTTATCACTATGACCATAGCTTTTTTTATCATATTCCTTGAATTTCTGTAACATTGCGTTTTTTACTGCATGTTGTTCTACATCCCCATAAAACTCCTCTAAAATAATGGAAAACAGTTTATCTACTGCCTTATCCCTATCAAGTAACGTATCATCTAAATCAAATAACATCGCTTTATAACCCCTCAAATAACTTCACAACCTTTCTCGCATTATATAAATAATCCCTAGTTCGTACCTTTAAACTTTTGGTTTACCAAGAGAGTTGTTATTTAGGCGATTAACGATTAAACAGAGAACTAGATAAAAAACCCAAAAGTTTGTGGCACGCGCTCTAGTATTTCGGTAGCTTCTTTTATATTGAAATTCATTTCCTTTTCCCCTTCTCGTAAAGAAGAAAAAATATATTTTCATACAGTTTTAAGAAATCACATGTATTTTACATTATTATACATTATTTCCACTTAAATATTAATCGTTCATTTTATTGAACGTGGAGCTAACACAATAATCGTCTTGTGAAATCTCCTAATTCATCTCCACATAAACTCCAGATAGTAAGGCTATAATGACTACCAGAGGTGATATTATGAAAAACTATCATATTCTCGTGGTAGAAGACGATCAAGAAATTCAGGAATTAATTAAACAATTTTTAATGACACAACAGTATACAGTGGTAGTCGCATCAGATGGATTAGAGGGTATGACACAATTTAATAAGCAATCCTTTGATTTAATTCTTCTAGATGTAATGATGCCCAATCTTAATGGATTTGAAGTATCCAAGATGATTCGAAGTCAGTCAAACGTACCAATTATTATGCTAACTGCATTGGAAGAAGAGGAAGATCAAATGAAAGGGTTTGACCTTGGAATCGATGATTATATAACAAAACCCTTTTCGTTTCATGTTTTGATTAGACGAGTCGAAGCTGTACTTAGAAGAAGTTATGATAAAAGTGTAAATAATCATTTGGTATTTAAAGAAGTGCGTATCGATGTTGATGCATATAGAGTATATGTAAATGACGTTGAAATTTTATTAACGACAAAAGAATTTGAAATTCTACAACTACTATTTCAAAATGAGAGAAAAGTACTCACAAGAGAAAATATCGTAGAAAAAGTTTGGGGGTACGATTATTTTGGAGAAACACGAATAATTGATACACACATTAAAAACCTACGTAAAAAATTAGCTATTCCTTACATTAAAACAATAAAGGGTATTGGTTATAAAATTGATGAGTAGCATTATAAAAATTATGAAGATGAAGCAAATTACTTATAAACTCTTTATGACTACCTCTCTCATTTTGTTATCCTTTGCAGTATTGATTTATTTAACTTTATACTTCTTTCTCCCTACGTTTTATGAGCAATACAAAACAGATCAACTTCAAACAGGGATAAAAGAAATCATTGATAAGTCTAAAGATCTTACGTTTCAAGATGCGATACCACTTTTTGATGAATATGCCAAAAAAAATAATGCGATGCTTTATCTTCAAAATAATGAGGGAATAATTAAATACTCTCCTTCATTTTCTTTTACTCAAAATGGTTCGCAAACAACAGTAGTTACTAGAGCGACACGGTTCGAGAATGCAGGTACCCTTAGCAATTCATATAACGTTACGCAACCAATTCAATTCCAAGATGGTAGTTTAACGCTTATAGTCTTTGCTACATTTCAACCAATTGACGAAGCTTCACAGGTTTTAGTACGCTTTCTCCCCTATATTAGTATCATTGTACTCATAATTGGTATAGGGAGTGCTTATTTCTATTCCAGGTTTATTACAAAACCACTTATTTATATTAATGAGGGTGCACAAAAGATGGCAAATTTAGATTTCTCCGAAAAAATTGAGGTTCGCTCTACAGATGAGTTAGGAGAATTATCTAATAGTTTGAATGACATGTCTATTAACTTACAACAAGCTATGTTTGATTTAAAAAAAGCAAATCAACAATTAAAAAATGATATTGAAAAAGAACGAGAAATAGAAACAAAACGCAGAGAGTTTTTTGCGATTGTAGCACATGAATTAAAGACCCCTCTTACTGTAATGAAAGGATACTTAGAAGGGATGATATACAATATTGGCCCTTATCAAAATCGTGATCAATATTTAAAGAAAAATCATCAAATTATTGAAAGTATGGAACAATTAGTTCGTGAAATTTTAAGCATGTCGAAATTAGAACAACATACCTTTAAACTAAAAGTAGAAGAAGTTAATCTTTCGAATTTAATAAATACAATCACAAAAGATCTCGAATTTTTTGCTTCTCAAAAAAGCATCCAAATAATAAAAGAAATTGATTCTGATTTTTCTGTTTATACAGATCGTGTTCTTTTTGAAAAAGCATGTAAAAATATTATCCATAATGCGGTTATGTATTCACCACATAATGAAAAAGTCTATATAAAATTAAGTGAGGATTCTAAACAAGGTCAAATCAAAATGCAAATTATGAATACAGGTATCAATATTAAAGAAGAGGATATACAACAAATTTTCAAACCATTTTATCGAATTGAAAAATCAAGGAATCGAAATACTGGAGGAAGTGGTTTGGGACTATATATTGTTAAACAAATTCTTGAAACGCTAAATATAAAGTATTCTATAAAGAATATGGAACGTAGTGTACAATTTAGCATGAACATTCCATTATCTAAACAAAAAACAAACAAACCCCCCTCTTAGTAGGACGAGTTTGTTTGTTGTAGTTTTAGTATTGTTATTTTTCGAGTTACTTTTTAAGCAATATTGGAATTAGCCTTTTTACCAATCCACATACCTAAGCCCACCATGCCAAGCCAACAGCAAATTGCTAACATAAACATCAATCGTTGTACGGATAACCCTTCAATCTGCATTTGACTCTTCCCAACAATTGTTTGGAAAAGTTGCGACCATTCGACATTGTAAAATACCCCTACTCCCACAATCACAATCAATATAAAAAATTGTAAAAATATATTCCCTATATTTCTCCATGTTGTGTAAATGAGTAAAGAAATCTCTTTATGTGTAGCATCCACCATATATACTTTCAAATTATTTTGAGAAGAAATACTATTAATGGCATAGCTCCCAAATGTAACGCTAAGGACTATAAATATTGGAGAATAAAACCCGAATATCATGATTAAAGTACTTACTAAAAACAAATGGATTGGATTAACTTTCTTAGCAGCTTTGATATCTAAAAATATGGACATCAAAATCCCTAATAGGTATGGTCCAACTACAATGAAAATACAGGTTAACATGTTATAGAAAGTAAAACTATAAAAAATACCTATCAAAAATAAATATCCATTTCCTAATCCAAGTAAAAATGATTCTGCCTTTAAGCGAATTGATAAAGAAGATGAAAGTTTATGAAAGAACTTTCCTTTCAACAAACTCAAAAACATGAAACAAATAAGCGCTATAGAGAGTAGAAAGAAACAGAAAATATATTGTTCATTATTTATGTTACGACTTGTTCGTATCAAAAGAATAAGCATTGAGACAAATAGAAACTTTCCTACTACCGATACGATAGAGATAGGTAAAAGCCCTTTGGCTAACTCTGTTCTCGGCATTTTTTTTATAGCAAAAAGGATACTGATTAAACAAATCCCATATATGCATGTTATCAGCGGCGGCGATAGAAAACTAATCGCTAACAATACGATTATTAGTAAAAGAAAAACGATACCAATAATAATCGCTTGTTGATTTTTATTATAAACCTTTCCCCCGCCTTCCACATGTAGAAACAATAAAGTACTCGTCATGGTAGAAATTGTACTAACTGCAAAACCAGAAACTAATGCACTTATTTCTAGCCATCTTGAACTCCATCCAAAAAAAGTAACACTAAGTAATGATACTATTAGAATAGAAACAGTCCAATATAAGGAGCGATGAATCCCAGCCTTATTCACAATAGGTATCCAGATAAACACACCCGTCATATAAGTTGTATAAAACAAGATTGATGGCCAGTATCCCTCAAAGCCTTTCGAAATCTGTAATCCATAAACAATGTAAATAAGCATGGGTGTAAAGATAGTCGTTATTAGTAGACTAAATATAGTTATACTTTGCACCACAAGTCTTTTTTGCTTTGGCGTATGTATCGTATAACACCTCACTTAAAATGAAATCAGTAGTTGTTATTACTTATTCTATCCGAAACGAGGTTGTTATATATGCGCTATCCAATTGAAATTCCCGTTACAAGGAAAACTCAATCTAAATCCATATTAAATTAAGTGAAGTTCAAAAATGGATTTTGCGATGCTTAAAAACAAAGTTAATAGATATATTAAAAACTTTAATCATAAATGGAACAAATGTGTTACTTAGATTGTCTATTACGTATAAAAAAGGTGCTTTTGGTAGTTCTCTCATTTTGTAATGCAAGAAACACAAGATGAGTGCTATCCTGTGCATTTGTTAATTGTATAGGTATGTAAAATACCTATACAAAATCCATATATTCTTGAAAGAGGTTGAAAATGTATGATAGTTTCAAAGAAGTTTTTTCACATTTCGCATTATAAAAAGATGTTACCTGTAGTATTACTTTCATGTGTAACGCTTATAGGCTGTTCCAATAGTAATATTCAATCCGCACCACCGAAACAAACCAAACAAGAAAATACAAGTAATCATTCTTTTGTAAAGCTGGAAAAAGAATATGATGCTAAACTTGGTATTTATGCATTAGACACAGGTACGAATCAAACCGTTACTTATCGTTCAGATGAACGGTTTGCATACGCATCTACCCACAAAGCCCTTGCTGTTGGAGCACTGTTACAAAAGAAATCAATAGAAGATTTAGATCAAAAAATTAAGTATACTAGCAAAGATTTTGTGAATTACAATCCAATTACTGAAAAATATGTAGATACAGGTATGACTCTGAAAGAGCTTGCGGATGCTTCCATTCGATATAGCGATAATACTGCACAAAATCTTATTCTTAAACAATTAGGTGGGCCAAGTGAATTCAAAAAATTACTGAGAGAAATAGGAGATACTGTCACAAATCCTGAACGTTTTGAACCAGAATTAAACGAAGTGCAGCCAGGAGACACTCGTGATACTAGTACCCCAAAAGCATTAGCTACTAGTCTTCAAGCATACGCGCTAGGCGATATACTTTCAGTTGAGAAACGGAACTTTTTAATAGATTTGATGAAAAGAAATACTACGGGGGACAACTTAATTCGTGCTGGAGTTCCAGGAGAATGGGAAGTAGCCGATAAGACTGGCTCTGGGTCTTATGGAACAAGGAATGATATTGCAATCATTTGGCCACCAAATAAAAAGCCAATTATTCTTGCGATACTTTCTAATCATGCGAAAGAAGATGCGAAATACAATGATAAACTTATTGCAAATGCAACTAAAATAGTGTTAGACGCTTTAAAAGTAACGAATAAATCATAGTAATGAATTTAAGCTGCTCCTATTTTACGGCACATATAGTTTTAAAGACTTGTACTTATCTAAACGCTAAAAAATGTAAGCGTGTTTTCAGGCAACGAAGGAGGCAAAAGCCTCCTTCTACTCCTAATCGAACTCTCATCCCATTCCTAAAGAAGACGCCTCCACATCGTAGTGGTCTTTCGCGTTCGAATCTCCTATTTAGAGCTAATATTTTACATTTCCTTTCATCTTCAACCATTCTAATGCTCAATCATATTACGCATATTTTTAGATTTTCCATTTGTAGCTATATTAATCGAGACATTTAAATCTAATTCTTTATTTTGAAGGGGTATCCCCCCCTCTTTTTTATATTGTTTCCACAATTTAGAATTCTGCCGATATAAGGAATGTGATAACTGATACGTGTCAATCCCTCTTTCGATTCCTTTTCGGTACGTTTTTTTAATTTCTTTTTCAACTTGGTCCTCTGCAATTTTTTTAATATCATTTACAGGCATAGAATTTATTAATTGAAAAATATCAGCATCGAAATGGATGTTCATAAGCATACGTAACTTTCCATTTTTAATAAAATGCTTTGTATCTATCTTTGGATTTTTTAATACTATATGTCCAATGATTTTCTTGTTAAATTTTAATAGTAATGGAGCTCGTTTAGTATTTTCATCCGTCCATCGAACCCCAGCAATATCATGGCTGTTTAAATGATTTATATAGGATTTATCGTTTATAAAACCATAACCACTAAATTTTAACATTGGAAATGATGTATGTCCTTTTTTCCAATATGTTTTAGTCGTAGCTAAGAATGGAATGCGAGTTGTCATCCCAGGTTCATAATAATTTCTTTGGAATTTATATAAAGGTAAAGGATCTATTATTGTATATTGCTTGGTTATCTCTTTTGGTAAATTAATGATTGTATATAATTGAGAAATATTTAATATATTATTGTTCGCTAATATATTTTCTAAAGGCTCCTTAGTTCCAAATATCCACATAGTATCTCGAAATTGAAAAAACCGAGAAAAAAAATCATTAAATTGATTTAAGTCACCATGTTTTAGAAATCTCTCTGTTACAACAATTGTTTTGAGATGCTCCCATGAGATTTCTTGTTGAGCACCCTTATAAAAATCAAATGCTGCCTCATCTAAAATGGGGCCTTTTCCCTTTCCGATATAGGCCTGGCTGTAATTACGGGTAGTGCTCCCTTCTTGTTTAGCTATGTTAGAAAAATTAATAAATTGTGGACGGATGATATAGTTATTATCTTTAAAATCGATACCTAGACTATTTATATACAAAACGTGATGCAACTCTCTTTGATCCCAACACCCTGTTAGAAACGTACACATCATAAAAAGAAATATAACTATTCTTTTATTTTTCTTCATCGGTACTCTCTCTTTTCCTTGTATTATCTTGCGTATGCAATTCTTTAGGTCTTTTTTTCATATACGTGAAAGGAAGTCTAAATGTGGCTGCTAGCATACTTTTAAACACAGGGGGTGAATATGGTGTAAAGAATGGAACTCCAAAAGAGCGTAAATTTACTACATGTATCACCATCACAAGGACACAAAAGATAAATCCTACTATGCCTAATAAAGAAGATACTAAGAATACTACATACCGCAATATACTTATTATTCCTGTTACTGACTGATTAGTTAAAGCAAATGTCGAAACAACCGAGATTGCTATTATAATGACCATAGATGCTGAAACAATTCCTGCACTAATAGCAGCTTGTCCAATAATTAATCCCCCTACAACAGATAATGTTTGACCGAATACGGCAGGAACACGCAATCCTGCTTGTCTCAAAATTTCAAATAAGGTCATCATAATTATCCCCTCTAAAGGAGCTGGAAAAGGAATCCCTTCTCTTGATAAGCTTAATGTAGCTAGCAACGTATAGGGAATCTGATCTGGATGATATGTAATTAGTGCTATCCAAATTCCTGGAAGAAATATAGAAATTGCTATCCCCAAAAGACTTACAAGTCGTACAAAGCTACCGAATATGTAGAAAAGATCTTGATCTTCAGATGTATTCACAAAAAAAGGAAATGTAACTGGTGCAATTGTCGCTGTTGATGACCCTTCAACCAGTAAAATAAAACGCCCATATAGCAAACAATTCACAGTATAATCAGGGCGCCCTGTATATTCAACTAAAGGAAATACACTAAATTGATTGTTTGTGATTAACTCTTCAATTTGTGCACTTGAAACAACCCCGTCTATTTTAAGTTGTCTTAATTTTAATCGAACTTGATTAATGATATCTTGGGATGCGACATCTTTTAAATACAGGAGTGCTACTTTAGTTTGTGTTCTTTCTCCAATAATAAATTCTTCATAACTAAGAGAACTCGTTTTTAGTCTTTTTCTAATTAATCCTATATTTGTGTTTAACTCTTCAACAAATCCATCACGTCCACCACGAATGGTCATCTCTGTATTTGTTTGTTCAACTGACCTTGTAGGTATTTGGGCAATATCAACTATATATCCATGTTTAGATTCTTCAAAAATAATAAGGAGGTTACCTTCAAATATAATCTGAGAGATAGTTTCATTCGAATTTACCATATCTAATTTCTTTACTGATAACTGGGGAATTAATGTTGAGAGGCTAAACTCTTCTATTGAATTACTTGAAAGCTCTTTGCAAACATGAGATGATGTGGCTTGTTTTAATTTTGTATTGTCAATTAAGTTTTGACAATACATAAACAATACTGAATTCTTTTTTTCTTTCTCATCCAATTCACGCTTTATTACTTTTACATCGTTGCATCCTTCAAACCACTCTAGTATTATCTTCTCATTTATTTCTACTCGTTTGTTCATCTATGTTGTCTCCTTCAAACTCAGCAACCTTATATAAAATACATCTTCATACTCTTTTAAGAGCTTTTCTTAAATTTAGCAATCCATACAAACACTATTAGTAAGATAGAAAACAAAAGTAGCCCTAAAGCTGAAACTGGTAAAATAATTTGAGATACAAACCAATAGAAACTAGAGTCACTGATGGGTAGTATACTTATTAATAAAATACATGAAAGTATTGCAAACATAATCCCATTTCTCGTTTTCCGATTTGTAATTGATAACAAATCTGGTATAAGAAAAACAACAAGTGATAGACGAATAAATATTCCTACAAGCCACTGATACACGGAGAGAAAGTCTAAATTTTCAATATACCTTCCGATTGACACAAGTCTCCATTCTTCAAATGCTGGATATCGTTGGTTTGCTGCTACGAAAGGTCCAAATTCTATAATAGCTGCCATAACTGGGCCTATTGTGATACCAATAATAACCATTCCCAAAGCAATCAATTGATATAATTTTACTTTTGAACCAATGTGATGTTGTAAAAAAAGAATAAAAATTAACTCTAGAAATCCTGCTGCAGGATAAACCATCCCCTTAAATACTGGCTTCATTCCATTTTCCATCATTGGCTGAAGTAAAGAATAATCTTTATGCGGAACATTTGCAAACATTACAAAAAAACCAAGTAGGAATACAATAGGTAACAAAACACCTGTTGTAAGTGCAATAGATTGAATTCCTCTTGTAGCATTATAGAGACAAATCATTGAAAAAAGTATTCCTAATACAAAGTGAGGTGTTTCTGGTAAATAAAAAGAGAAAAAAGTTAATGTTTCTTTTAGTGCAACGACACCAATTGTTATTAAATAAATCACAACTATGAATATGATTGGATATACACTGAGTTTCCCAAAATTATTTTTTAACCACGAAAACAAGTGTTCATTTTTTAAGTTTCTATATATGATGAATATTAATGAAATCCAAATCAAGTATATAATGCTTACTAATATGATAGAGATCCACGAATCTCTACCCGAGGTATCTAATAACATAGGAATCATAATGACATGATTAATTATCCCTATACTACCAATGAGTATCATAGAAACTTGAAATAAAGTAATTGTTTGCTTAGTCATACATACCACCATATTTTGTAATGAATAAATATTACATAGTATAACTGATACATTGCATCTTTATTCCAAACGGTTAGGGCATAGAGTCATGGACAATTAAACGCTCTTATTTATAAAATCTATCACATGAGATGTAAGCTAGTTCCTTTTTACAGATAAATAATTTAACGGGACAGTATTTAGATCATACATCTAGATACTGTCCCGTTTTTTATATGCAATTCTTCAATGATATAGTCAACCGATCATAACAAAAAGAACCTGTAGAATATACTACAAGTTCTTTTTCAAAAATTGTTAAAAAGGGAATAACAAACTATATTAACATTCAATACAGGGAGACCATTTTGATTATGGCTTGGTTATATTGTATATCAAATATAACTATTTGAAGAAACTAATTTCGAAAATTATGTGAATTAAAAAACTAGGGTGTTTATATTAAATTTCGTTTACTACCAACTTCTTCTTACTTAAATAAACTGCACGATCTGATTTTTTAGCAACTTCCTGTGAGTGCGTCACAACAATAATGCATTTATTTTCTTTATGTGCAAGTTCTTGAAACAGTTCTATTATATCCATTGCCGTTTCTTCGTCGAGGTTTCCTGTCGGCTCATCCGCAATCAGTAAATCAACATTACAAGATAACGCTCGAGCGATTGCTACACGCTGCTGTTGCCCGCCACTTAGTTGCAGAACATTTCGTTTCGCTTCTACTTCTGTAAGTCCTACTTTCTCTAATAATTCTAACGCCCTTGCCGTTTTATTTTGCACTTTAACACCTGTAATTTCCATTGCTGTTAAGACATTTTGAAGAGCAGTCATATAGGTAATCAAATTATAAGATTGGAAAATTACCGATACATTTTGATTACGGTACCGATCCAAACCAATTTTTCGAATATCCTTTCCATTAAACAGTACATAACCATTTTTAGGTATATCTAGCCCACAACCTAAGCTAAGAGTAGTGGTTTTACCAGATCCGGATGGTCCTAGAATCGTGTAGAAATGTCCTTTTTGAAAAGAAAAGTTAACATTGTCTAGTATCGCTACTTTTTTTCCGTTACTTTCATAATAATAATCTAAGTTTTTAAACTGTAAAATCGTCTCCATATCGAGCCTCCTTATTCATCTTTTAAAAGAATTTGTTTTGGATTCAGGCGTAGAATAGATAATGCTGGAAGAAGCGTTGCTAATATAGCAATAGCTAGTCCAATCCCCCCCATTTTCCCTACATCTTCTCCTGTTACACTTACATTAATTTTATCAATTGGATCCTCTTTTTGATTTTGTACAGTTCCACCAGGTCCAGCTACCATTACAGTTCCATTTTGTGGGGTGTTTGTTTCTTCTCCTGCTGTAGCAATTTCACTCGAAAGTAAATTATTCCCTATGAATTGAGAAATTTTTGCTCCTGTTGTTATGGATAATCCAAATGCTAAAATAGCGATACATACTACTTCTACTACGAACTGCGCCATCAGTTTCCACTTTTTCTCTCCAATGGACAATAGAATCCCCATTTCTTTACGACGTGCTTTAATCGATAACATAATGATTAACCCTAATATAATCGCCCCTGCAATCGATACAATATAAATAATCATTTGAGAAGTAGAAGAGATATTTTCGATAGGACCAATCATTTGTTTGTACAACGAATCATGTGCATCTAATTTATAATAATTAAAATCAATATCAGATTTTTTTGCTTCTTTTTTAAATGCATCAATGTTTTGTGGATCTTTCAAGAAATACACGACTTGAATGCTACTTATACCTTGATCTACTTCTAATTTTTTCATAGTTGAATGCGGCATATATAGTTTATTAGCTGGATCCATTATAGGAGGTGCCTGTTGACCCATGGCTTGCTCATTCGTTTCGTAAATACCGATAATTTCAACCTCCAGGGTTTCCTTCTTATCCCCTGATTGCACTTTAACTTTGTCTCCTACTTTCAAATTGTTTAATTCCGCTAATCGTTTTTCCATTAAAGCTACATTCTGATCTTTCATCTGTTCTGTAATTGGTTTCCCATCAATGATTTTACTTTTTCCATTCTTAAAGCTTTCTTGTAATGCAGTTTTGCGGACTCCCTCAATCATAAAAGAAGAATTCATATCTATTTCTGTACCGGAGCCTGAACCGCCTCGTACAGCCGCCATTCCCGCTTTACCTTTTCCTTCTTCTTCTCCTTCTGAAGCTCCTACTAGTTTAAGTCCATCAGAAATTCCGAAAGTGCTAGTTATGTAATTATAGTCTTTTACATACTTTGACTTCGCTAATTGATCTGCTTCTTTTGTATTAAGCTTCGGTGGATTAGGCATCTCTCCAGTTTCCCTAGCTTGTTGACCTAATTTGTCAAAATCAAGACTTAAAGTAACATCTGCACCGAGTTTTTTTCTTGCTGCATCAGCAGCTTTTTTTGATGCATTTTGGATTGTGAATCCTGCCAACACCAAATTTGTAACAATTAGGAAAACCGCCATCAAAATTAATGATGTTCCTACTCTTTTTTTCATACTGAGAATTGCTCGTTTCATAAAGTTCATTTTTTCTTACCTCCTTGATAACTTGTATTCTATATAGGTTATCTAGAGTCTATATGGAGCTAATCAGTAGTTTATCTAGAGATATAAGGAGTTTATGTGTAGTTATTCATTGACCTGGTCAAGAAAAACCGGAACACATATTCAAAAACGTAATCGTTTTTGAATATGTGCAAGGAGGTATATGGCTTTAGATAGCATTGAATGAGAGCATACAAATCCATGCTTATTACGTAATTTCTATACAACAAATAAAAACCACCCTATTTGGATGGTTATATGTGTGCTTGTTAAATATGAAAATTCATTAAAGAATATGGAGGTTTATTGAAGTTGGTCGAATTTTCTAATAATAATATGGTGTTAAAAAGCCTAACTTATAATTTTATAAGTTAGGCTTTTATGCTATCTATAAGAAAAAGTTATAGAGACTCATAATATTTTATAATTTAACCTATTGTATTTAAACAAGTAAAATAAAAGTAACAAGTGCATACATTAAGGAGGTTTTTTGATAGTGACAGAAACTATAACATTTAGGATTGCAACGGCAGATGATTTAGATGAAATTGTAAAAATGCTTGCTGATGATGTTTTAGGAAATAAAAGAGAGCGCTATGAAACACCACTCCCTGATAGTTATATAAGAGCATTTCATGCTATTGATTGTGATCCAAATAACGAGTTGATTGTAGCGTGTGATGGGACGGAGATTGTCGGTATTCAACAAATTACATTTACGCCTTACATTGTACGTCAAGGGGGTTGGAGAGCTACAATTGAGGGTGTACGGACAGCCTCATCAAAACGTGGTAAAGGTATAGGAAGTAAACTTATTAAATGGGCTATTCAACGTGCTAAATTACGGGGATGTCATTTAGTACAGTTAACAACAGATAAAGAAAGACAAGAAGCTTTACACTTTTATAAGAAATTAGGTTTTAAAGATTCTCATGAAGGATTAAAACTCTTTCTCTAATGAATATAGCTATTTATATACCAAAAAGACGTATATTGTAAGGTTAATTAACTATAGGCTTCGAAAATTATGGTAACTATCACTGTATTAAATATACAAATTGACACATTGTCTTTCATATAAATTACGTCACTTCAAAAGGTGTACCTTTTGATACGAAAATAAGCAAGTTAATGTTCTCTTTTATGAATGAGAATATCAACTTGCTTTTTAGATTTTTGCAAAAGATATTTATAGTTTTATTTTATTGATAGCTTTATAATATAATATACAAATTCTCCATCTGTTTTATAATTCAAGTATCTACTATTAGGAAAAGAGAATATTTTACAATTAATTTACAGCATAAATTTTGTCCATCTTTTAGACGATATGTATTTTGGAGGAGGTTAATTTGATTTTTTCAAAACTCATTGATCGATACGCCTTGTATGATTTGCACAAAAAAAGAAGTGTAAAGTTTCAGTATACTTCTCTTTCTAACACCTCACTATATATAAAGGACATAGAATTTTTTTATAAAGTAAAACCATCTCATATTCATTTTAACATTAAGCATTTAAAACAAGAAAAGGAATACATGGCTGGACAATTCAAATATAAAAGCTCGGTTCAATCTGGTGATTCACGCAACGATTCTGTCACTGGGGAATTATTTTTACATAAAAATGAAGATGCACCTCATGTCATCTTTGTTCACGGTTGGAGAATGGATTCTAACGAACGTGTAAAAAAAATATTCCACGACCATATGACCAACTTGAAGTGGAATATGTATTATTTCACTTTACCATATCATTTTGACAGAAAACCGAACCAATCCCTATACAGTGGAGAGTACATGGTAAGTGCCAATATTGAACGAACTGTAGAAGCAACTAAACAAGCGGTAGCTGATTTACGAACTTTGATCAAATGGATTAAAGCAAATAAAAATGGTCCCTTGATTTTAATAGGAATCAGTTTAGGTGGAGTTATTACTAACTTAACATCTCTTGTTGAACCAGAAATTGATGTGTTAGCATCCATTTTCTACGCGAATCGACTCTCTTATTCAATTTGGAAGACAAATCCAGGTAAATTTATTAGAGAAGACTTGGAACATCATGGGGTTACGTATGATGATTTAATAGCTTATTGGAAAATCACTGAACCGAGTCAAGCATTACCAAAAGTAAAAAAAGAAAATATTTTATTAATTTCAGGCAAGCATGATCTTTATGTGCATTCTGAGGATACGGACTATTTGTGGGAATCCTGGGAAAGACCTACGCGATATATTTATACATGTGGGCATGCCGGGATTGTCCTTAAACGTAAAAAAATTGCAACTGATACTATCAATTTTATTCAGAATCGATTGAACTCCCAAATCTTTCCCAATGACATGCCTTAAATTGTGCTAAGTAGGGGGTAGTACCAACATTCGTACGCTAAGATTCTTTCAACATAAAGATTGTTGATAACTTGTACGTGTCAGTAATGTTGGTATTACTTTAAATAAAAAGAGCATGTTTTAAAAAATGATAATAACATGCTCTAAACTTATCTATTTATTTTAATTTCTTAAAGATATCTACAGGTAATATTGAAACATCTCATGTATTAAAAAGTGTTTCCTGCAGTGCTTTTATGTATCGATCTGCTGACTTCTGAACAGCAAGGTCCGCATGCTTTGACACAACTCGATGAAAAGCATTATAAATACGGTTGAATGGTAGCCCTTTTACTTTATCCATCATCTCTCTTACTTTACTAGCAGGAAGTAGCATCAGATTTGGATAGCTGTACATGAAACTAACCCACTGACAGTCGGCAATCACTTGAATGATATCACCTGTTAGCAAAATACCTTTATTATGATTGCCACCTTTCCAGTGTAAAACAGTTCCCCCTTTAAAATGACCTCCAATACGATTTAAAGTAATGCCATTTTTTAATTCCAAAGACTCGCCCGAACAAAATTTTTTTTGTTACTTGGACGTACTACCCATTCTTTTTCGTTTTCGTGGATGTAAATAGGTGCATTGAATGTATCGACCCATTCAACTTGTGTAGAATAATAATGAGGATGAGAAAGAGCTATACTCAAAATCCCTTTGATTTGTTTTTGGATGGTAAAATATGTTTCTCTACTCTTTCATATAGAGTAAGTAATTGCTGGATAAAAGAAAATTTCGGTACTAACCAATACGAAAATAACGCTGCAACACATCCTATTAAAGCCCCTATTGCAACATCAAAAGGATAATGAACACCTACCCAAATACGAGAAATCGCTACACAAAATGCAAGTATAAGCCATAACCATCCAGTCTTTTTACGAACAAGCCAAAATGAAAAACAAATCGAAAAAAAGAGAATCGTATGGTCACTAGGAAATGAATTATCTACAGTATGGTCGACAAGTTTATTAACATCAGGTAATACTGCAAATGGTTGATAATTCAGATGAAATTTCCCTGCTATTTTTCCAATCACCTCAGCAATTACAAAAGCAACCATCGCTTGCATAACCATCATCCTACTTTTTCTGGACCCAGTAAACCAATAAGCTAAAATGATTAAAGCGAAAATATATACCATATATTCTGCTAAAAATACCATGGTTGAGTTTAGGAATGAATATTGTTTACCTAAATCATTAATTGCTCGGAAAATATCAATATTGAATTGTGAAAAAGACATTTTCAAATCCCTCCTTTTTAGTAAGTTGTATTACTGATTGCCATATGCCTTCATTACATGAATAGTTTTGGTTATTGTACTCATCTAAAAATATCAACCTCTTATGACATCGCTTTCTTCTTTTTCACTTTAATAAAAAAAGAATAAAGAAAACATCGAACTTTCTTACAAACATTCGTGCATTCTTACAGTTTTGTCATTTTTTTGTCATCTAGTAAATGGATTCATCGTAATGAAATTCCAAATTAAAAAGCCCAACTTCTCTACAAATCAAAATAGAGAAATTGAGCTTTTCAGTTACTTCATTTATTTATTGAATTCATTAACTGGAAGAAGTATTCAGGTTTATGAGTCTTATTTAAGTTATACCATGAATGTAATGCATCTGGTGTAAATACATCTATTTTTTTCAGTACCTCCATTGCAAATTCCAGAGGTGCTATTCCTGATGCAGTAACTAAATTTGCATCAGATACCGCTGATCCCAACTCATAGAACTTTTCTCCTTTATAGTTAGGACATACCATTTTAGTGTATTCTAAATTATTACTTGTATGCTTTCTAGTATCTAAGTATCCCATATTCGCGAGGGCCTCAGTTGCACCACAAATTGCAGCAACAATAGTGCCAAACTTTAAAGCTTGACCAATTCTTTCCAAGATAGGTTGATGTATTTCTTCACTCCAAGTAGTCCCTCCTGGTAAAATTAAAAGATCTTTACTCTCAAGAATACATTCATCAAGGGAAATATCTGGTTTTATGCTCAGTCCTCCCATAGTAGTAATCATTTCTTTATTAGCTCCTACTGTAATTATTTTTAAAGGTGCTAAATCTTTTTTGAAATATCTTCCTGAGTTTAGTTCAGCAATTAGATATCCATATTCCCAGTCCGACATTGTATTAAATACATATAGAAAAGCTTTTTTTGTTTGCATCGAATAACACTCCAATCACAATTGATAGAGCTATTATAATATAACTTCCCTGACAGTTAACGTCAGTGAAGTTATCATACTTGATGAAATTTTATTAATTCCGACAGAACTTCAATAAGTCTTTTCTTAAGACTTATTGGCTCAATAACTTTAATAGATTTATTGTATGGTAAAAGTAAATAAGGTACATATGTATGTATCATATCTTTTTCAAGAAGAAAAACTGCTTGATTTGAAGTCCGTTCTTGTAAATAATGTCCTAAAAACCAATGTTGGCAAATATCAGCCAATACACTTTTATCCCCAGTAATTACCAAAGAAATAATTCCTTCCTTGTCTTCTATAGTTGGGAGCAGACTTTTTATAAAAAAGTCACCTGCTGAAAAATTTTCTGGGCGGTTAAACTTTTTTTCGGTTAGCATTTGACTTTCAATTCGATCTACTCTAAAACTACGGATATCATTCCTAAGATGACAAAATCCAATCACATACCACTTATTATTCCAATAGATAATTCTGTACGGATCGACCAATCTATAATTTAATTGCTT